>Ga0114970_10000867_pt1 | contig 22916 bp, 15 predicted proteins | sample M_140205_XF_Meta_FD_87030 | JGI IMG/M metagenome (GOLD analysis project Ga0114970, IMG submission 87030) | Freshwater microbial communities from Lake Montjoie, Canada to study carbon cycling - M_140205_XF_MetaG | ecosystem: Environmental > Aquatic > Freshwater > Lake | place: Lake Montjoie...
GTCTTTGCGATGAGCGTTCCATTGACCCACAAACGGCTCAATCCACGGGCCCGCAGCAGCAGCCGGTGCTTGCCGGGTGGCAGCGCCACATCCGCCGCCATTCGCACCAGCACCGGCGGCTTCCATCCCGTGCGAATGCCCCATGCATCATAGCGCACCGGCAACCTTGGCAGGAGGAACGCCTCTTCCTCCCACCGCATCGTCTCCGCAGGCCAGGCCTCACCCTCACGCAGCCATCGGTCATGAGCAGGCATTCCTTCATGGAACGACACCCGCACCTTGCCGGGCGGCAACGGGCCGACTTCTGGCATGACTTCGGGTGCCGGCTTGATCACCACCGGACCACCCGTGCGATGAAAACGGGCTTTCATCACCGCATCCCCCAACAACGTGCGATGGACTGCCACCGCATCCACCGAACCCCGAAGACTGGCCGCAGCAAAGCCACCTTGCGACGAGCCGATCCAAACCGCATCGTCATCGACGACAGGCGGCTCCTTCGTCGCTCCTCCCATGTCCCACGCCCCTTTTTGAGGCATGCCATCGAGCCACGCATGCAGACTCTCCGGCTCACCGAAGCGGTAACTCACCGCCACGTGATGCCAGCCGCTCTGCGGGTCGAAACCCGATTCAGCCGTCCAGCGATGCCAGTGGGCGGCCGATTTTTTCACGCCGCTTGGAGGCACCGTCGCGAAAAGGAAATCCACACACGCCAGCCCAGCCCGCTCACGCAGCCGGAGAGCCCAGTTCTGATTGTCCGGCGCAAACTTAGCCGCACCCGTGCGTCCTTTGCCGATGACATACAGCGCCGCTCCAGTCTTTATCTCCTCCAACCGCACCCACCCCTCCAGCGTGATCGTGTCACCGTTGGTAAAGTCCAGGCCACTGTCGGCACCGGTATCATGGACCACAAGCCGTGCCCCATTGCCGCCGAGTTTCACCGCCGTGTTGCCAGGCTCAAAATCTGGAAACTCCGGTGGCCTCGGCCCTGGTGCATCGCGTTGCACATCCCCCTTCGGCACCAGTTTCGTTGTTTCTTCCGCCCCGAAATCCCAACGCATGACCGGAGGCGTGTCTTGAGCAGCGAGCGCGGCCAGCGGCGCGAGCAGTAGGGTGGTGAGGAGTGTGAGGGTGTGTTTCATAAAAGCTGACGGAGTTAGTGCATCTCCACCGCGCAGCTTCCGAGGCCGCCACGGAAGTAGTTGAACTGCACGTTCGGATGGTCGGCGAGGAGCGACATGGGGACGGCGGAGTCGGCGAGGCGTTTGGAAATCATAAGCGCGGTGAGGCGCTGGCCGAGCGGGTTGTCGTGCATACCGGCCTGCCAGATGCTGACCTTCTCCGCCTGCCACGTTTCCTTCGGACCGACGGTGATGGCGGTCTTCGGCACCATGGTGATGTTACCACCGCCGGACGTGCGGGCGTTTTGACTGAGCGTGATGGGATGCAGTTCGACGATGCGCGTGCCGAGCTTGCGATACTCAGCGGGCGGTGGCGGCTCGTTCTTCCATTTGCCAGCGCGGCGCAGTGGGTCGTTGAAGGCCCAGTGTTTGATGTCGCCCTGGCCGCCCTGCATCACGGCGCAGCGGACGCCGGAGTTCCACGTCTGCACATAGCTGGCGATGTCGGCCTTGGGGAAATGCAGATGCGCTTCGGGGATGGCGAGTTTCTTCTGGATGCGGTCGAAGCACAGCTCGCGGTCGGCTTTTTCAAACGAGAGCGGATGCGAGGGCGGCACCTCCAGCTTCATGGCTTCATCATACCACTCATCCATGCCCCAGAAGTGCGCGTGCTTGAGGCTGAGCCCGAGTTCATTGACCAATCGCGCGACGAGCGGGAGCTGCTCGGTGGGGCCGATGGGGCCGCAGATGCCCACGGGATTGTCCGCCGTGGCCTGCCGCCAGGCGTGGATGTATTCGAGCGCTTCGGCGAGGTAGAAATCCTCCAGCGTATCATACATCACGACCTTGAATCCCGGTCGCGAAAGCTGGCGCAAGTCGCGTTCGGTGAGACGCGCGGCGTCGTTGATGAGGTCGGAGTCGAGCGTGGTGTAATCCCACCAGTCGGGGGCGATGTGGCTGAGTTTGCGGGGCATAGGATGAGGTGTTGTGGGGGCGTTTGCGAGGAGGTTGGGAGTTACGCGAGGATTCCTTTTACCACCTTGCTGGGCTCCACGCCGGTGAGGCGGAAGTCGAGGCCTTGGTGGCGGTAGGTGAAGCGGTCGTGCTGGATGCCGCAGAGGTGAAGAAGCGTGGCTTGCAGGTCATGCACATGCACGGGGTTCTCGGCGGCGTGATAGGCGAAGTCGTCGCTGCTGCCGTAGATGCAGCCCTTTTTCACGCCGCCTCCGGCGAGCCACATGGTGAAGGCACGCGGATGATGATCGCGGCCATGGGCTTTAGGATTATTGATGTCGCCCTGCACGAAGGGCGTGCGGCCAAACTCGCCGCCCCAGATGACCAGGGTGTCATCGAGCAGGCCACGATTTTTGAGATCCTTCACGAGTGCGGCGCTGGCTTGATCGGTGTCTTTGCACTGAATGGGGAGCTGCGTGGGCAGATTGCCGTGCTGGTCCCATCCGGCGTGCATGAGTTGGACGTAGCGCACACCGCGCTCGGCGAGCCGACGGGCCATGAGGCAGTTGTAGGCGTAGCTGCCTTTGCGCTTCACATCGGGTCCGTAGAGATCGAGCACGCTCTGCGGCTCATCGCTCAGATCGGTAAGTTCGGGGACGCTGGCCTGCATCTTGAAGGCCATCTCGTATTGAGCGATGCGCGTGTTGATCTCGGGATCGCCGAGCCGCGCGTGCGCTTGTTGATTCATCTCGGCTAGGCCGTCGAGCATGGTGCGGCGCAGGTCGCGGTTCATGCCATCGGGGTTGCTAAGGAAGAGAACCGGATCTCCTGCGCCTCGAAACGGCACACCTTGATACTGTCCCGGCAGAAAGCCTGCGCCCCAGTAGTAATCAAAGAAGAACTGGCCACACGATGCCTCTTGATCACGCGAGGTCATGACGACAAACGACGGCAGATTGTCTGAACTCGATCCCAGCCCGTAGCTTAGCCACGCACCAAGGCTTGGACGGCCTGGTAGATTGTGCCCCGTGAGCAAATGCGTGACCGCAGGCGCATGATTGATCTGCTCGCCGTGCATCGAGCGGATGAAAGTGCAGTCATCGACGATGCTCGCCGTGTGCGGCAGCAGATCACTGACCCACATGCCGCACTGGCCACGCTCCTTGCCGCCAAACGCTGCGGGCAGGCAGGGCTTGCTCTTCTGGTTCGCCGTCATCGTGGTGAGCCGCAGACCTCCGAGCACGCTCTCGGGAATGTCTTGATTCCGGCGCTTCCTCAGTTCTGGCTTGTCATCAAAGAGGTCCACATGCGATGGCCCGCCGGTCTGCATCATGTAGATCACGCGCTTCGCTTTCGGTGCAAAGTGCGGCAACGATGGCAGGCCTTTCTCCGCTGCCATGAGTGACTGCAAAGCTGGTGCGCCGAGCGTGAGTGCCGTAGTGCCAAGGAAGCGACGGCGGGTGAGATTCAGGGCGTGTTGGTGGAGAGGGTTCATGGATTCAGCGTCTCGTCGAGGTTCAAGATCATGAGGCAAACGGTGGTCCAGGCTGCGTGTTCGGTGGGCGTGAGTTTGCTGAGGCGCTTGGATTCGCCGGTGGCGATGAGTTGCTCAGCGTCCTTGGGGTGGGCTTGGTAGTGAGCGCGGGCTTTGGCCAGCGTTTGCTTCAGTGTGATCGTGCCGGGCGCATCGAGATGATGGCCGGTGGCGCTGCGGAAGGCGTGATCGAGTCGGGCGTCGTCGTCGCTGAGGCCTGCAAGCTTCTCGGCCCACACGCGGGCGGCTTCCACATACGTGACGTCATTGAGCGTGGTGAGGGCATGGAGCGGCGTGCTGGTGCGCTGAGGCTTGACGGCACAGCTTTGACGCGCAGGCACATCGAAGAAGCTCGCGGGAGCCACGCTGCGTCGCCAAAAGGTGTAGAGGCTGCGACGATACAAGTCCTCGCCAGTGCCCTGGAAGTAGCGGTTCTTGCCAAAGCTCATCTCCTCCCAGATGCCCGGCGGCTGGTAAGGCATCACGGCGGGGCCACCACGTCTCTCGACGAGCAGGCCGGATAGGGCGAGAGCTTGATCGCGCAGGAATCGCGAGTCGAGCCGATGACGCGGACCGCGTGCGAGCAGCACATTCTCTGGGTCTTTTGCGAGCATGGCCGGTGTCACGACCGCGCTCTGGCGGTAGGTCTTTGATTCCACGATGAGGCGGATCATGTGCTGCACATCCCAGCCGCTCTCGCGAAATTCCACGGCGAGCCAATCGAGCAGCTCAGGGTGCGATGGCAGTGCGCCTTGCAGACCGAAGTCATCAGGAGTCTTCACGATGCCGCGACCAAAGAACTGCTGCCACAGACGATTGATCACCACGCGCGACATCAGCGGATGCTGTGGTGACACGAGCCACTTTGCCAAGGCCATGCGGTCAGCCTTGGTGCCCGCAGGCAGAGGTGGCATGGAAGCAGGCACGGCAGGCGGCACGATGTCGCCGGGGGTCTCGTAGTTGCCGCGCTTCAAGATGTGCGTCTCGCGCTTCTTCTCATCCCGCATCACCATGACATGTGGGATCTGTTGTTGAATCTTGTCCTCCTCGGCACGCAACTCATCAATCGCCTTCATCGCCGACGCCCACCGCGTATCAACGCGTAGAAACAGCTCCACCAGCGCCCGCTCCGTTTTGTTCGTGAGCTTCTCGTAGTTCAGCGTCTCCAGCTTAATCGTGCCCGCGATCCGGCGCAGCCCGTCTTCTTCAATACGCTTCAACAAGAGGTCGCCATCGGCGCGCACTTGCTTCACCCATGTCTCAAACGGCACCTTGAACTCCGCGCTCCTCGCCATCAGCGCCTTCTCCGCGCTATCCCGCTTCGATTGCGCGGACTTCATTTGCGCTTCCTGCTCCGGCGTGGCGAGCATGAGATACGGCGACTCCAGCGCGTAGAGACTGTCATACATATTGCTATAGCTCTTCTTGCCGAAGCGCTTGTCCACGCCGCCTGTTTCCACGAGTTGGTTGAACAGCGCGAACATCGAATAGTAGTCCTTCTGCGTGATCGGATCGAACTTGTGATCGTGGCACTGGCTGCAGCCCATCGTCAGGCCCAGCCAGACGGCGCTGGTGGTCTCCACGCGATCAAACACGGTCTTCGTGCGATTCTCTTCCGCGATGGTCCCGCCCTCCGCATTGAGCATGTGATTGCGATTGAAGGCCGTGGCCACCAGTTGGTCCTGCGTGGGCTTCTCGAGCATGTCACCAGCGAGTTGCTCGATGGTGAAGCGATCAAAGCGCATGTTGTCGTTAAACGCCCGCACCACCCAGTCGCGCCACGGCCAGTTCATGCGGATGGAGTCCATCTGGTAGCCGTTCGTGTCCGCATAGCGCGCCGCATCGAGCCAGTCCACCGCCATGCGCTCGCCATAGCGCGGCGACTTCAGCAGGCGAGCAATGGCGTCCGTGTAAGCCTTTTCGAAATCCTTCGATGTCGCTGCTTCAAACGCATCCAACTCCGCAATCGTCGGCGGCATGCCGGTCAGATCGAACGTCACTCGACGCAGCAGCAATCCCGCCTCTGCCTGCGATGAAAAGGCGAGACCCTCCGCCTTCAATCGTTGCCCAATGAAGTGATCAATCGCCACATCACCCGCAGGCACCGCAGCACGCACCGGCGGCACAAACGCCCAATGCGCCTCATACTTCGCGCCTTGCTCGATCCAGCGTTTGATCAACTCCCGCTGCTCGCTGGTGAAGGGCTTCTTGTGCGCCTTCGGCGGCGGCATCACGTCATCTTCGTCCTTACTGATGATGCGCTGCCACAAGTCCGATCTGGCAAGATCACCCGGCACAATAGCCCGCACGCCATCGTTGTCCTTCAGCGCCGACTCCCGCACATCCAGCCGCAGCCCCGCCTCGCGATGCTTCTCATCAAAGCCGTGGCAGTAGTAGCAGTTGTCCGACAGCAGCGGCCGGATGTCGCGGTTGAACGACACTTCCGCCGCCATCGTGGCGAGTGGACTGAGAGTGAGCAGTGCGAGAACGGATTTCATGGAATCAGACTATGTTGGGCGGAGACACTTCTCTGTTTGAGGTGTGGGTGCGGTTAAGTTGGCTTGAGCGGATAGCGCGCTACTTTAACTCACGGACAAACACGTTGCGGAACTGGATGAGTGAAGGCGGGCTGGTCCATTGGCCGTCTTTCTTGCTGCCGTGATGTTGGAGGGCGATGGGGCCGCGCTCGGGCAGGCCGGGGATGGTGACACCGGGAAGCACGGTCTTGCCATTGAGCAGGACGGTGACGGTGCTGCCGCGCACGGTGATGTCGAAGCGGTTCCACTTGCCCACGGGATTGTCGGCTCTGAGCTTCGGCACGGCACCGGCGCGGACTTCAGGCGGCAGCGCAGCGTCACGCCGCACGCCATACATTTCGCCGGAGCCGACGGGCCAGGTCCAAATGTTAACCTGATATTTGCTCAGGCCGCGCAGGTAGATGCCGGAGTCGGCATCGCGTTGCGGGTAGGGCTTTGGTTTGCCGTCGGGGCCGAGTTCCTCGCTGCCATCGGGCAGGATGTGATAGACGCGCGGATTGAGATAGGGCGTCTCCTTGATGCGCCAGTCGGCGATGAGCTGGAAGTCACCAAACTCGCGCTCGCTCCACAGGCTTTTGTCGGCGGTGGCGGATTCGCTTTCGGCGTCGTAGTCGATGACTTCTTTCACGATTTTCCAGTGGCCGTTGTCACCCTCGGGCACTTTCCAACCACGCAGGTCGAGGCTGTTGAGCAGCGGCACATAGCCATCGGCTTCGAGCGCGATTTCTTCGGGCTTCGGATTCGTCGATGGCAGCTCTTTGATGCGCACATTGCGGAAATGCGCCTCGCTGCCTTCGGACTCCAGCATGAGGTAGCCTTTGCGTGGAGAAGCGGCCTTCGCGATGGTCACTTCCTTGCCATTCACGCTGAGGCTGATGTCACCGTTGTTCGCCACGACGCGGTAGTGATTCCATTCCGGCGAGGGCTTCGTGCGCTCCTCCATCGGGAAGCTACGCTTGCCATTGGGCGAGATGCGACCCGCGACGGTGAGTGCCGCACCGTTCACGGCGAAGATATCGCCGTGCGTGGTATACCACTCGTTCTTGCCCGGAGGGTTGAAGCCAGGATCGAGAATCTGAATCTCAATGCCGCGTGAGAAATGCGAGCCGGTGACGGGCAGTCCATCGGCCCAGATGAAGAGACCGGAGTTGCCGCCGGACTTCATGTGCCGCCAGTCGAACTCGATGATGAAGTTCTCATACATCTTCTCGGTGCGCAGCGTGCCGACGGGCTGCCCGCTGGTGACGACCAATCCATCGCGCACGGTGAAAGTCTCCGGCGCGATCGAGGTCGGCACCCAGCCGGTGAGGTCTTTGCCATTGAACATGGGAACCAAGCCTTCGTCATCGGCAGCAATGAGTGCGCGGGCGACGAGACAGGTGGTGAGGAGTAGTGTGGGGAGTTTCATAGTCGGGTTATGATGGAGGTGTTGTCTGTCGGTTCACTCATTCGCATTGAGACGATGCGTGGCTTGCAGTGTCACGGGGCCGAGGAGGCCGGAGTCGGTGAGTGGCCACGCAGAGGCATCGAAGCGTTTGCCGCTGATGCTCATGAAATTGATGTCGTGAAAAATGCGCCACTCGACGTGGCGCTGGTCGAGGTCGCGGATGCGGTTGGCGGCGACGTTGGTGACTTCGATTTCCAGTTCGTTGCCATGCGGCTTCAAGGCTGGAAGCATGACCTGATACGGGGCGACGAAGCGGGTGCCGAGGTCGGTGCCGTTGAGACGGATGCGCGCGCTTTGCGCCACGGTGCCGAGGTCGAGCACCCAATGGTCTGCCGTGGGTTGCGGCGCATCGAAGGTGATGCGGTAGCGGGCGGTCCCGGCAAATCGGGCGGCGTCAGCGCTGAGGCTGGTCCACGAGGCGAGGGTGGTGATTTCGCCTGGCGGCGGTAGGGTCGGGCCGCCTTGGATGAAAGCCACTTTCCATGTTCCGCTGACGGCGATGGGTTGTCCTTGGGCTCGTGAGTAAGTCCATCGAGCCTCATCTGTCGGCGCGACGCTTTCCTGCTCTGTGAGCGTGCGTAGGATGAGCGACTCGCCGGGTAGGATTTGCAGATACACTTGAGTCTGAGAGTCGGCGCTTCGCATCGTGGCGATTCCGCTGCGCCCGGTCATCGGGTCCAGGATGACGACGGACTTCGCGGGCGTTGCTAGTGCAAGCCAGCCATCGAATGCTTTGCCGCTGCGATTCGTGATGAAGTAGTGCCTGCGGCCTGCCTCCGTGCGACGGATGAAGAGGAGGCCGGAGTCGGTCATGGTTTCGCGGGCCACCTTGGCTTCGTTCAACGCGGCATCAGCCGAACCGAGTAGCACCTTGCCTTTGCCAATGTTCGCTATCTTCACGGGCACACTAGGGTCTTTGGCGAACACGAGCCGCGCAAGTTGGGTGCGGAACTCCTCGCGCCTCGCCGCGAGCTTGCCGAGACCGGGCACGTCCTTGGGCAAGTGGTCCGCGAAGATGACGGTCGCACCTGCCTCGGCTAGGGAAAGCAGACGCGCGAGTGTCGTCTCCGGCATGGTCGCGCACGGCGGCACGATGATGACCTGATAGCGCGAGCCCGCGAGTGCGATGCCGCGATTCACGGTCGCTGCGGAGAGCTGGCGGTCCGAGACGAAATCGAATCCGTAGCCGCGCTGCCACAGTTGCGCCGCAATCTCACCGACCGGTTCGCCTTCAAACCAGTCGCGCTCGTGGACATTGTGGTGCGGCAGTGCCCCGGCGGCTTTTTGCGTGGGCGTGTCGTATTCCGCCGGTTTCTTCCAGAGGTCGTGCACCGGCCAATAGAGCAGCACGTCGTTGTCGGGCTGGCCGGCTTGCAGCACGGACTGGCAGCGCGTGATGTAGGAGGTGAAAGCGGGCACGTCGCGCCAGATGGGATTGCGCGAGTTGAACTGCGTGGACGCGTAAAACATCCAGCCGGGCCAGGCGACATCAGAGGGCGAGCTGGCCGCGCCGTGGAACTTCACGCGATTCACTCCGCCGAGAAAAAAGTCGTCCACCAGCGCCTTGAGGTCGCCGAGCGTTTCGGTGAAATGCTCCTTCACCCAGGTGCCCGTCTCGCTGCTCACCAGCGGCTTGCCCGTGGTGTGCGCGGCGGACGAGGCGAACTTCATCACCAGCAAGCTGCGGTCCTGCTTGTAGGCCTCCGTTTCAGGTATGTCCGCCGCCGCGTAGTGGTCCAGCATGTTGCCCGGCGAACCGTGCGCCTGATTCCGCGACAGACTGCCCTGCGCGTGTGCCCAGTCCGACCACGTCTTGAGGTAATCCAGATGCAAATCCGACATCGTCTCTCGGTAATCGCAGCGCACGCGCGCGACCACATCGTCGGTGCCGGAACCGGCGAACGCAGGCAGTTGCGTGCGCAGGTCGTAGCCGCGCTTTTGCTGGAAGGCCTCGAACACTCCCGGCGACCAGTCCGCGCCGAAATACTCGAAGGATTCATGGAACTGCGCATTCGGTTTCGGTGCGGGGAAACCGGCGAAAGCATCGCTGAAGCGCTTCACATACTCGCGCATCGCGGAGGACGAGAAAGGGTCGAGCACATAGCCTGCATTGCCGGGTGTAGGACGTTTCACCGTCTGAATGGGAGCGATGCGGCTCACTACCCAGAGCTGCCATCGGCCCGCAGGTGCCGTCCAGTCGAGTTGACCATCGTCGCGCACGCGCTCCGCAACATCCTGCTGCTCGCCGACCTCGGAAACCGCGACCGCAGCTTGCAGTTCGCCGAGCGATTCCTTCGGCAAGACAATCAGACCGTCAGCGTTCGCCTTTACCGGCAAGTCGCCAGTGGGCCGTCGCGATGGCAGACGCGTCGTCAATCGTTCACCGCTCACGAGCGGATGGCTCGTCACATTCACCCGACTCGAAGCCATCGCGGCCGAGACATTCGGACCGCCAAAAGGCCAGCCCGCCACCGTGGCCATATCCAGTCTCATGCCCAGCCGTTGCGCCTCGCTCGAAGCATGCGCGAGCATCTCCATCCAGCGCGGCGAAAGGAAGTCGATGGTGCGCTCCTCCGCCCCCTTCGCGCCGTAAAACATCCCCACCTCCACGCCCCCGAGCCCGGCTTCGCGAAACTCCGTCAGCTCCCGCGTCATCGTCGCCTTGTCCACCGCACTGCCCATCCACCACCAAGCCGTCCACGGCTTCGCATCCCGCGTAGGCTCCGGCCACGCGAGCGGGTCCGCATCCGCAGCGTGAAGTGCGAGCGGTGCCAGCAGCAGGGCGGTGAGGAGTGTGAGGGTGTGTTTCATGACTTTCTCCAGTCAGTTACCTTTCCCAGAGCGTGTGCAACGGGACGAACGCAGCGGCCTCGGAATGGCCGACTCCGGCCTCCTGACGCAACTCGACCTTGCTGAAGTCTCCTGCCTTCGTGCTGGAAAAGGGTGCGCGGGGGATCGTAAGCACCATTCGAGCAAAGGCCGGTGGGATGACCGCCACGGGGGCGTCCCGCCTTATCATGCCCTCGACATCGAACAGCCCCATGGAAGCCAGAACATACCAGGCACCCAATTGCCCGAGGTCCTCGTCCTGACCGAGCCCGTAGCCATGCACTGGAGTGGTGCCGTAGAAACGTTCGCAGATGGAGCGCACATACTGCCGGCTCAAGTCGGGCCGCCCGGCAAAATGAAACAGCCACGCCGTGTGCAAGCCGGGCTGGTTTCCATGGTTGTAGGGCAGCGAAAGCCCCGCCGTGTTTTTCACCTCGGCGGGACCGAAGCCTGTCTTCTCGGCCTGCGCCATCGTCTGGGTCAACTCGCTCAAGAACACTTCGGGAGTGAACTGCCGCACCAGGGCCGGGATGTTGTGCGGCACGAACCAGCGGTATTGGAGCGCCGTTCCCTCGATGAAGGAGTAGCCGCCGTTCGGATCAAACGGAGTGTGAAAGCTGCCATCAAAACGCCGGGGACGAAAACAGCGCGTCTCTTCATCCCAGAGCTTCCGCCAGGCATCAGCACGCCGCGTTAGCAAGTCGGCCTCCGACTTCTTGCCAAACTGCGTGGCCAGTTGCGCGGCGCACCAGTCCTCGAAAGCATACTCAAGCGTGTAACCCGAAGGACCGTTTCCTCCATCGTCACAAGGCGCATAGCCGAGCAGTGAATAGCCCGCCAACGCTTCCTGACCAGTGAAGCGGGGTCGCTCCCGCCACTGCGTCTGGTTCTTCCAGACCGCATTCCATATTTCCTCACGATCGAAGGCCGAGGGGTTTCTGGCGTAGGCCGCCGCCAGGAACAGAGTCGCCTGATTGGACAACATTCCAGGAGCGCGCCGGTTCACCACGAAACCATCTGGAAGCCACCCACTCTCCCGATAGGAGGCGAGCAGATGTTTCGCGAATGCGGTCATCTGCTCCGGGTAAAGCAGTGACCACACTTGATTCAGATTCCAAAAGCTGCCCCACAAAGCATCCGAGTTGTAGCGGGCATACTCGGGCTGACCGTTCACCAAGGGAATCTGACCGCGGCGTCCCGTGCCGTCGGAGAAAGCGCCGTCCGCGTCGCTGTTCACGCCGCGTCCCAGCAGAACGTGCCACAAGGCGGTGTAGAACTTGACCTTGGCCGGCTCAGCCTCCGGACGTTCATCCTCGATCCTCACACGTCCGAGCATGCGGCTCCACTCCGCGCGAGTGGCGGCGCGGATTTGGTCAAAGGTCTTGCCCTCGGTCTCGGCCACCAGATTCTTCCTTGCTCCGTCAAAGCCGACATGGGAGATGCCCACGCGAGCCTCGACCACAGCCTCCTCGCGCGTGTCGAACTCCACGTAAAATCCTGCGCCGAACCCGGTAATCACCGCGCGTCCAGGAAACGTCTTGGCGTCCCGATACGCACCGTGGGTCTTGAACGGGCGGTTGAAGCGAATCTCCGCGTAGATATCGAAAGGAGCCTCGGCATAAGAAGGAGCGATGGTGCAACTGGCCCGCACGGTGCGGTCATCCACGCGCTCGATCATCGCGGCGCGCAGCCCTCCGCTGAACCGGTCATGCGGCTGAAAAACGCCCCCCTCGCCGAGCAGATGCCCGACATCCATCAGCACCCTCGCGGCGTCGGTCTTTGGAAAAGTGTAGCGATGGCAGCCGACGCGCGTGCTCGCCGTGAGTTCGACGGAGACGTCATGCTTGTCGAGGTGGACCCGATAGTAGCCCGGCTCGGCGCGTTCGCTGGACTTCGAGAATCCGGAACGCCACCCGCTTTTGTCCTGCCCATCAGCGCCCGGCACCGTCACCAGCGGCCCGGTGGTGGGCATGAGCAGAATGCCGCCCAACTGGAAGTCATGGAGATGACTGAATCCCAAGACCGAAGTATCCGAGAAACGATAACCCGACGTGTGCCCGCCTCCCGCATAACCGCCGAAGCCAGTCGTGTCCGGCGCGAGCTTCACGAGGCCAAACGGCGCGGCGGCCGGCGTGAAGAAAAACCAGCGCGCCGATTGCGTGCCGATGAATGGATCCACCCAATCCACGGGATCGCCCCCTCTCGCGGGCTGCCCCGTAGCAGCGGACGGCTTTGCGTCCTGTGCCAGCACGACCAACGGCGCGAGCAGCAGGGCGGCGAGGAGGGGGAGGGTGAATGTGTGTTTCATGAAAAGGGAAGCGGGTGAGTTAGGTCATCGCTTGAGCGTGAGACTGGCTCATCCCACCTTCACCACCGCACCGCCCGCCGACGCGCTTTGGTCCGCTGCGAAGACGACCTCGAAGGTGCGCAGGGCTTCTTTGAAGCTCGTCTGTGGCATGTCCTTGCCTTCATCGAGCGCATCAAAGAAGAGCTGGAACTGCGTCTGATACGGATGGTCGTGGACGTCGCCGGAGTCGGCGAGTTGCACGGAGAGCTTGCTCCAGTGGGCCTTGTCGGTCTTCAGCTTCATGGAGTGAAACTTGTCATCCAGCAGGCTGCCCTGGCTGCCGACGAGGTGGGTGTGGAGGTAGTAAGGCTGGAGGCAGTCCACGATGGCCGCGCACTTGCCCACGGCTCCGTTTTTGAAACGCACCAGCGTCACGGAGGACGTGTCGTATTCATAGGGCGCAAAGATTTCGCTCTTCGATTTCGTGCTGAAGCTGCTGACGCTCTCGACCTCGCCGGGCATGCACATGAGCAGGCAATCGAGCGCATGACAGCCCGCCGTGAGCAGCGCGCTGCCGCCGTCCTTTTTGCCGGTGTTCCAGCGGAACTGCCCATACCACGGGCCGATGCCGTGGTAGTAATCCACCTCGCCGTAATGCAGGTCGCCGAGCAGTCCTTCCGCAAGCAACGCCCGCGTGGCGATCATCTGCCCAGAGAAGCGCAGCTCAAAGCACACGCATCCCTTCACGCCATTCGCCTCGGCCGCCGCGACGATGGCGCGCACTTCCTCCAGCGAGTTCGCCATCGGCTTTTCCAAAATGGTATGCTTCCCCGCCTGCGCTGCCGCGATGGCCTGCGCGCTGTGCTGGCTGGGGTAACTCGTGATGTCCACGATGTGGATGTCCGGATCCGCCAGCAGCGCGTCGACTGTCTGATAAGCCTTGATGCTGCCGCCATGCTTTGCGCTGAGTTCCGCACTATCGAGCGGACGCGAGGAGTAGATGGCCGTGACCTGCGCCTGCTTGCTGGCATTGATGGCGTCGATGTGCGCGGTCGCCGCCCAGCCGTAGCCGATGATGCCGACGTTGTATTTCTTGGTGCTCATGTGGTGTGGAGTGTTGGGTTGTGGTGATTCATGCGGCTTGGCCGAAGGGGCCAAAGCCATATTGATCAGCGAGAGAGAGACATTCGCTGACAGAAAGCACGCCCTTCGATGGCGTGGGATCAGCGAGCGATGAGGCAGCCACGCTCACGGCGAGCAGTAGTCTTTTCTGCAACGGCCAGCCCTCATGCAAGCCATAGAGAAGCCCTGCGGCGAAGGCATCCCCCGCGCCAGTGGCTCCCTGGCTGAAGCCTGTGGGCAACTGCAAGGATGGCTGAATGCTGTGCTCGCCCTGCTGCGTGGCTGCAACGGCTCCACGCTCGGTGTGGATCGTCACACTGCGCCGCACACCAGCAGCGAGCAGTTGCTTCGCGGCACCGAGCAGCGCGACGGGATCGTTTGCGCCCAGGCTCGTTCGCAAGATGCGCGAGGCTTCCGCTTCGTTGATGATGAGATGATCGGTGAAAGGCAGTGCGCTGAGGGCGATCTCGCGAAACTGCGGATGTTCGGTGCTGACGACATCCACACTGGTTTCGAGTCCGGCGGACTTGGCGCGTGCGAGCAGATTCGCGGCGCGTGTTTGGCCGTGGTCGTCGAAAGAGTCGAGCCGATCCAGCAGCATGAGGTAGCCGAGGTGAAACAAGCGGGCGTTGCTGTCAGCGAAGTTGCAGTGGATGACATCGAACAGCGCATTGGCTCCGCGTTGATGAAAAAACGTGCGCCTGCCACTGCCCTGCACGGTCATGGCGTCCGTGTAAGAGGTGGAGCGTTCGCGGGTGTGGTGCAGTTGCGCGACATCAATGCCATGCCGTGCGCAGTCATGCCTGATCCAGCGCCCGTTTTCGTCATCCCCAACGAGTCCGCACGCTGCGAGCGGGAAGCCGGCCTTCATCGCGGCGAGGTCCTTGAGCGCGTTGTAAGGACCGCCGCCGTTGGATTGCGATTCGCCGAGGATGTTCGCCAGCATGTCCTGCTGCGGGTAGTGATCGATGACCTTGACGTGATCCACGATGAAGTTCCCGGCGGCCAGAATGCCTGTGCGCTGAGTGCTCATGGTGTGGTGAGGATTAAAGAGTGACTACCGTGCCCACACGCTGCGACTCCAGCGCGGCGGCGAAGATTTCGTGCGTGGCGAGCGCTTCCTCCGGCGTGGCACAGCCGAAGCGGCCATCGAGCAAGCCCTCGCGCTCCATCAGATACGCGGCCCACATTTGCTGGATCACATCCGGGAAGCCCGGCTCGAAGATGCCACCCGTTACGGTCTTGAAAGGAGTGCCAAAGCCGAGTTCGGTGCGTTTCCACCACTGCTCCTTGTCACGCTCAAAGAGCCACAGGGTCTTTGGCTCGGCGGTGCTGTAGCGCACGCCGCCCTGAGTGCCGAGGATTTCGATGAACCAGGTATTTGTAGCGCCGGGCGCGAGGCGTTTCATTTCCAGTCGCAGCGGCACAGCATCTCCCGCGACGGTCGTCCACGTATGCAGCAGCGCATTGTCCCAGGTGTCGCAGACAGTCTGGCCACCTTTGCCATCGGGACGTTGCGCGTAGCCTTTTTGGAGTTGGGCAAAAAGGCGCGTCGGTTTCCAACCGAGTCGCACAGGCAGATGGCAGGCGTGCATGCCGAGGTCATTGAGCACACCACCTTCGCCACAGGTGGCGTTGAGACGCTTCCAGTTCGCGGCCTTGGTGGGATCGAGATCGCTGCTGTGATGAAAGCCGGACACGACCTCCAAAACGCGGCCGATGGTTCCCTTGCGGGCGATTTCAAAGGCCCGCTGTGCGCCTGGGAAGAACGGCATCTCCGAGCTGCAACGCACGAAGCGTCCGCTGGCCTTCGTCTCCGCCACGATCCGCCGTGCTGAGTCCAGATCAATGCCGAACGGCTTCTCCGCAAAGAGGTCTTTGCCCGCTGCCAGCACGTCCAGATAGAGCTTCTCATGCAGGTTATGCGGCACCGCCACATAGACCACATCGATGAGCGGGTTCGCCAGCAGTTCCTTGTAGTCTGTGGTCTTCTGCACGCAGGACGGGATGCAGTCGAACCACGCCAGCGTGGCCGGATTCAGGTCCGCCACAGCCGTGAGCACGGGGCGCGCCGTCACGTCCGTGAGCGCGCACCAACGCGCAAACGCGCTGGCCATTTCCCGGCCCATGAGGCCGCCGCCGATGATGCCGATGTGGATGTCTTTCATGATCAGATGAGTTTCAGCGCTGCTTCCACCGTTGCGTTATCATGCACCATGGCCATTAAAGCCTGAGTGATGCCCTTGGGGTTCGGATGCTGGATCACATTGCGACCATACACGATGCCCGCTGCGCCCTGGGCCAGCAGGCCCTGCGTGCGCTCCAGGATCTCGCGATCACTCACACGGCCACCACCACGCACGAGCACCGGGATGCCGGAGGCCGCCGCAATGACTTTGTGATAAACGCTCACGTCGTCGGTCGGATCAGCCTTCACGATGTCCGCACCCAGCTCCACAGCCTGACGCACCAGGTAGGTGATCGCCGTCTCATCGCCATTCACCATGTAACCGCCCGCCTTCTCATTCTGCTGAAATACCAGCGGCTCGATCATCATCGGAACACCATAGTAGTCGGCCTGTGGCTTGAGACGCAGGATGTTTTCCACGCACTGAGCATGCACCTCCGGCGCACCGGGAATCTGGAAGAGATTCACGCACACACATGCGGCATCGTAGCGCACCGCCTGTAGCATCGTCTCCTCGATCATCAGGCTGAACCGCGAGGCTGGCAGTTCTTTGCCGTAAATGTTCGCCACGTCCGTGCGCAGCACCAGCGAGGGCTTGAAGCGCCCCGGAATATCCTGTAAATGCCGCGCCTGCCCCAGCGTGAGCTGGATTGCATCCGGTGCCGCATCTACCAGGGTCTTGATGACCTCGCGCATGTCCTCGATGCCCGTGAGGAAGCCCGGTTGATTGAAGAATCCATGATCCACGGCCACGTCAAAGCAGCGGTTGGACTTGGCGTTGAAGAGTCGGTTGAGACGATACTGTTTCATGTGGGCTCACAGTCTTCCTGCACCTTCAACTCCTGTCATCTTCCAAATAGTCTCTTAATCCGGCTAAATGGACTCCTTTCCCATCTTCTCGCGCTGACGGGTAAGGGTGACGAGCTCTGCTCCAACCCTCCTCTGCGCCACAATCCAGTCCGCTTTGCAATTTTGCGGCAAACCTCAGATCGGCGCAGGAAGCGGGCGGACCTCAAGACCAGAGTTCGTTGAACAGGGTTTGCTTTTCCGAGGCGCTGAGCTTGGAGGAGGAAACGGCGTTCCAAGCGGTATTGATGTCCTTGCGCGACCAGACAACCGCGATGAAAGAGGCCAGAGAGTGCCGTTCACGCGGACACACGACACTCGACAGAAGTTCGATGGCCCGCACCACGTCGGTCTGTGCCATTTGACGAATGGCATTCAGCCGTTGCTCCTCGCTCATCATGACCAGGGATCGTAGGACACCAGTTGCAGAGCGTTCAATTCGCAAGTGAGCATACTATTCGCGGCCAAGCTGCTGGAGCCCGGCACCCGAGCAGACAGGATCGGTCGCCATGGTGTGGATTTCAGAACAAACCAAGCGTGAAGCAAGGTATGGGAGGTGAGGCGAATCATCGAGACTATGCTGTCCGTCCTGGACGATGACCGCCACTTTCAAACAGTCTCCTTTACCGTCGTAATAACCTCCTTTTCCGGCACTTTCCGTCAGACGCCTTATTCCTGCCACCGCACCGCGCTGCGGTAGAACAGCGGGGAGCGTTTCTGGTGACGATGAAACTGCCGCTGAAAATGAGCAGGCGTGGGATAACCGCAGGCATCGGCAATCTGGCTCACGGTCTGGTCCTTTTCCGCCAGCAGGCGGCAGCGTTAGCAATAGGGCGGTGATTATGGGGGATGCTTTATTCATGCGTTTGCTAGAAAATTGCCTTGGCAGGCTGCCGCGTGCCGATGTGTGCCACTCCGTGCAAGGGAATCTCTTTTCGTGCGCGTCTGTGACCTTGGGTAGGCGCCCCACCAAGCAAATTCCATGCAAACGCGAATTTGTGCTTTCCACTTTTTTCAAGTTCCAGGCCGTCATGAAGCCTTCTCACGTTCAAGCAGGCAGGCGCACGCTCACCCCTCCAACGGCTTGCACCAGCACGAAAATGCTTACCAAACGAGCGTCCCGCTCTGGCTTGATGTGGGACATTGCCTCTGATTCTCCAGCCCTTTGCTACTTCAACTCGCCGTCAGGTTGCAAGCATCTGTGGATGGCCACAAGGGCTGCTAAACCTTGATGATTAGGGCTGTTGCACACGCATGATGATCAGTCGTGATAAGCGATGATGCAGGCGTGCTGAGGCAGCAGCGGAAGCTTCCCAAGTGTCATGGTTGTGCATCATTGTTGCGCAACAAGGTTGGAAGGGCGCGATGCGGGCGATTTCTTGGCCGAGGCGTCCTCGCCGCCGAGGCCTTGCAACGCATCCGAGAACATTTCTGGCCAGCCGTCTTCGTGACCCTCCAGCCCCTGATCGAACAATTTGATCCATTGAGCCAGTTCATCAGCCGCCATACGCAGTTGGAGGCAACCTTCATCGGTGCGCTTGCTGCGTGCTTCGGCTTCAGCAGCAGCCTCTCGCGACTGCAATTCCGTCCTCAAGCTGTGCTGGATGGATTCAAGGTGAGATCGAAGCAGCGAGGTCGCCTTCGCCATGATCTGGTGCCTGACCTCCGCGTGGGCTTGGCGCAGCAGCGTGTAGCGTTTGGTGGTGAGGCGTTCATCAGCGAGCACAGCCAGTCGTTGCTCGTTCTCCGGGGAGGGATCAGCCGTGAAGGCCCCGTATGCGGCCTTTTGATCGAGCATGGCACGCTCCGGGCGCAACTGCTCCATCCGTTCCGAGTGCCGCTCCCAGTTGTCTTGCAATGATTTGAGGGCGAGGACCTGGACCTTGCCGAGGGCGGGCAGTTTCAGGGATTGGATCAGGAGGTTGAGCGAGGGCTGCATGGTGTGTGTGACTTGTCGATGGTGTGAAGCGATGAGTGCTGCCGTTGTGGCGCAAAGATGGATCACAGCAATGGGTGCTCAGCCGTGGTTGCGGCAGCCTGGGAAGAAGCGGCTTTATCGGCGAGGAATAGGGGCAGCAGTTTGCCGCCACCGATGTCCATGGCGGCATCGGCCAGGAGCTTGCCATCCTTGAGGCGCAGCAGGAGCATCACGCGGCTGTGGCCGGTGAGTTGAGCGAGGCGGTTCAGCGATATGTAACAGCGTGTGGTGGCAAGGGTGCTCATGAGCGATTAACAACAGCGTTCGTGTCAACGCGTTCAGCACTGCGGCAGGGTGCTGGGTCTCAGTCCCCTTTCTTGCTGATGGCGCATTATGTCGGCTGCGGTGGTGGCATGTGCCGAACTCGTCCCGGAACTCGTCCTGAAGTTGTTTGATTTTTTTCATATGCGCGAACTCGTCCTGGAACTCGTCCCCCTAAAGGGGGTGGGACGAGTTTCCCGAGTTCGCGCGCGGCGCTTTTCTTTCTCGTCCCGCGCCCGAGTTTTCCGAGTTTCCCGACCTCGCGTTTCAGCGCCGTTTTGGGGGCTTGCGGCGCTTGGCACAAACTTTGAAAGGCACCTGCTCCATGGGGGCAGCCAACATTCAAGCGGTGAACCAGCGGGAAGCGGTGAACCAGCGGGCGATTGATGTGGCGCTGGCCGAGCTGCACCGAGGAGAGTGAGATGGTCCGCTTTGTGCCGCAAACAGCCCTCTGGCGCGTCTGTGGCTGGCGCGAAGGTGGATAGGGCGGAGGCCGGCACAGCAGCATCCAGCGTCACGCAGATAGCCTTTAAAAAACCACGCTGAAATAGCTCAGCAAAACGCGCCACATTTTCAAGGGTGATCTGATCGGGTGATGACCTGGCCGTTGGGCATATCGGCCATTCTGGGCATTCCCTCCTCTCCGGCTGTACTGTACTCTCTTTTATTATCTCTATTTCCCTTTTTATATGGGTAATTATTTTCTCCCGTGTTTGGCAGAGCTACGAAATGCCCGAAATGCCCCATATGCCCATCCGAGGTGGTTGAAGGCGGGGTTTGAGTGGGTCCAAAGGCGGCAAAGAAGTCGCCAATGATCTCGGTTGCCTCAGGGGAGGCTGCCTGGGCTTTGGGGGCTGGGGTTGGGGTAGTGACTGACGTTGGGCGGCTGCCACCAGAGGCGCTTGCGCTGACTTCAAGGAAGCGCATAGCGAGCGCGAATTCAGGTTGAGCTGATTCGCGCTCTCTCTTTAGAGAGATAGGAATTCGTTTCTCAGTTCCCAGGGATCGAGGCCATCGCCCTTGCGCGGCCCGTAGGTTTCCAGATCGAGTGCGACAGACTTTGCCTCCACGATCCTAACGGCGATTTGAGGGAGCATGTCGCGCGAAATGACCGGAATCGGAGTTTGGCGCACGTGGCGCACAAGGCGCACGCACTCCTCTCCACCTGTACTACCATCTATATATATTTTTTTATTTTTAATTTCATCATGAATTATTTCCCCAGTGTCTGACACAGAGGAACCACGTGCGCTTAGTGCGCCACGTGCGCCGGATTTAGAGGATTGAATGGCTTCAAAAGTGGGTTTTGCACCGGCATTTACCACCGGAGCGGTTTCATCAGCGTCGGGTGAGTGCGCCATGTGCGCCGAGATGCCGAACAGTTCACCGACCAAGTCCACATTCTCACTCCTCGCGGCAGTGAAAATGAACTTCTGTTTCTGCGTCTCTCGCACTCGGTCGTCCACTCGCATGGCGATGCCACCGAGCTGGCGACCACGAAATTGCCGCAGATCTTTGCCCACACGTGTCTTCACGCCTTTCTCGGCCAGATCACCGAACCAAGAAAACAAATCCTCGTCGTCATGCGCGATGATCACGTCGTAGATTTCGCCTTTGGAAATCCACTTGTCAGGATGCGTGGCGAAGCAGGCGGCAAACAGTGCCTTCATCGCTGCCGTCTGTCGGTCGGCAGGCAGGCCGCCATCATCATCGTGCGGCAGGCAGGGATCACCCAGGCCATTCACCATCATGATGCCACCGACGATGGCTGCCCACTCGGGAAAGCTGCTGAAGGGCGTGGGGCCGCAGGGACAGCCTGCATCCATCCAGCGCCGCACCAGCGCGGCCACAGCGGAGAGCATCTCGCTGCGATGCCGCAGCAGCCAGCCGTGAAGATCGGGTTTGGGAAACAACCGCCCGTTGGCGTTTTCCTCGGCGAACATAAGCGAGATACGCATGGTGCGCGGTTCCACATCAGGACGAAACGTGAGGCCGATATTGGCGGAGATGCTGAACTCAATCTCGTTGGGCAGCTTCAAATCGGCTTTGCCCTCGGTGCTGCCAAGGTTTCGGGCGGCAAACATCTTGCTGGTGATCGCGCCGATGAAGCAGGCGTCCTGGATGTGGCCCTGGCAGTTGGCGAAGTGAATCATGCGCCGTCCGCTCATCAGCGCGGCGGTGATGCGCTTGCGCGTTTCCTCGCTCTCACGCTCCAGCGCGCTGTCCTCGCAGCTATGGCCTTCGTAAACCATGTGCGTCACACCCGCGAGATAGTCCTTCCCGGCGCGTGGACGGTTGGCGGAATAATGCCAGAGCGGGAAGCGTGCATCCCAGCCCATGAGTCCACGGCAGTAGGGCGTGATGAACCGTGCGAGTTGGTGCACCAGACTTTGCTTATCGCGCCAGCCAAAGCCTTCATGCGCCTCACGAATCCATTGCATGGCCTCTTCAGCCGACATGGGTTTGATCACCGGTGCTGAAGGATCGGTGTAGATACGAAAGCGCGCATCATAGCCGGGCTGCGGGTAAGCGATGCTGCCGTCATCGAGCCGGATCGGTAGCGGCAGGTCAATGATGCGGATGATCTCTGGCAGGCGGCGTTTGAACTGAGGGGATGCCAACAATCCAGCAGCGCACTCGCGTGTCATGGTGCGAGCCATGAACTGCGGCTGGCCGCTCTCCTGATCCATCTGCACGATGCCGGTTTGCAGATGGTCCTCCACGGCGGTGCGTGCTTCCACGGGTTCCATCGGCACGAAGCCAAGCGACTGTGCCTTCTCCGAATATCGCACCAGGGAGATGGCGACGACACGGCTGGCCTTGTTGAACCAGATACGCTTGGGCTCAATCACCTCGGCAATCTCAGCCGCGAACTCCGAATCCTCGCGATCCAGACCTGGCAGTGGAATGCGCGGGCGACCTTCACGATCCTTCTGGCCGTCTTTCCACACTCGTTGTTCGCGGCAATACTCATCGACGATGCCGGCTTGCTGTGAGTCAAACCATTCCACCACTTCCTTCACCGTGCGCTCCGCGCAATGCGCGTGCAGACACTTGAATCCAGGTGGTTCGGAGGCGAAGATGGCGGTGTCGGTACCGATGCCATCGTTCTGTTTAGAATGGTCATGATCCCACGGACAGCGCACCGCCCACTTGTTCTCCTCTGGATCAATGCAGTCGCCCAAGCGACCTGCGCGGCGGAACAGGGCCACGATGTCCAGTGTGGCGAGATCGCCGTTGAAGGCTGACCACCAGGCGGATTCTTTCTTCGGGCGACCACGCTTGGCTGCTTCGGGAGTTTCAAAACCGAACCAGTGACGCAACTGCTGCCAGCTCACTTCGGGAATGGGGCCGGTGATTTCCCAGGTGTAGCGATGACCGCTTTTGTGGACGGATGGGCTCAGCACGATGTTGAGGCCATCGAAGTACAACTCAGCGCTCACCTTGTCATTGATCTGGCAGGTGATGGCTTTCTTGGCCTTGAGCACCGACTCAGGCAGATCACGACAGATGAACGACAGGTGGGCACCACCCCCCGTGCGCTCGCGGGGCGCATGATCGAGTTCAGGTTTCGTTGCCAGCCAGGCGCGCACGGATTCGCCCGCGTCGGGCTTGCTGTCGAGATCCACATGGATGAACGGCGGGCGCACCACGCAGCCCACATTCGTATCACTGATGCCATTGAAGTGGCGCTTCAAAAAATCCTGCGTCACCTCTTCGGCACGATGATTGCGCCAGCCTTTGAGGGTGGGCTTCTTGCCACGCTCCTGCTCGTCGCCGCGATCGGGAGGCATGAGCGGATGCACAGCCCA
>Ga0114970_10000869_pt1 | contig 22861 bp, 7 predicted proteins | sample M_140205_XF_Meta_FD_87030 | JGI IMG/M metagenome (GOLD analysis project Ga0114970, IMG submission 87030) | Freshwater microbial communities from Lake Montjoie, Canada to study carbon cycling - M_140205_XF_MetaG | ecosystem: Environmental > Aquatic > Freshwater > Lake | place: Lake Montjoie...
CCGCAATTTCATCTACATTCACATGGTATACATCTGCAATTACAAAAGCATATCTAGATATCGATTTTCCTCTTATTGCTCCAACTGATTCAAATAGTCAAGGTGCCTTTACTTACACAAGTAATGATAGCACCGTTGCAAGTGTTAACCTAAATACAGGTGTTGTTGATGTAGGAATTGTTGGTTCTGCTACTATAACGATAACACAAGCAGCTAATGGTAATTATTTACAAACGACTAAAACAGTAGTTATCAATGTAGGTCGCGCGGATCCAACAATAACTGATTGGAACGATATCACTAAAACTTTAGGTGATTCATCATTTTTAGTTACACCACCTACTACTAATAATAGCTTAGGCGCTTTAACATATTCAATCACGGATAATACTGTAGCCTTAGTATCAACTAGTGAAATATATAATAGTATAATTGCAACATTACCCGCTGCGAAAACTGCAATCCATACTTTAATAGGTCAAGACCTGAAATTATTGTTTAGGTATGTAGGGGCTAACTTACCTGTTAGTGATTTTCATACAGCCTGCGATAATCAAGGGGCAACTCTTACAGTTGTAAAAGCAACAAATGGCGCAATTGCATTAGCGTATTCTAGTGTAAGTTGGGCATCAACTGGTGGTTATCAATCAGCAAGTAGTGGGTCTTGTTGGTTATGTCCATTTCAAACAAGTGATACTGCAACCCCAAATACAACACGATATTATAATGTTGTTAGTTCGGAATATAGTATCAATTTCAATGTAAGTTATGGTCCATTATTTGGCAATGGATATGATTTATCGATTGGTCCAACTAATGTAACTGCTCCTGTCGCATATTCAACACCACCTAACGGTGTATTTAATAACGGCACTGGCACACAATATTATACACTATCATCGGTTGAAGTATATAGATTAGGCAGTATTTCACCTACCGTAAATATAATTAATTCAGGAACTTGCAGTATTCGTGTTGAACAAGCACAAACATCAAATTTTGAAAGTAAATTTGTTTTGGCAAACTTTACCGTAAATGCAGTAGCAGCCTCTACTTTAACAAATTTTTCAAATATTACTAAACTTATTTCGGAAGGATCATTTTTAATGACACCCCCCACTTCAAATTTAGCAACTAGATATGGAAGTATATGGAAAAAACTAGGAAATAATATTAATGGTGAAGCAGATAATGACCAAAGTGGATATAGTGTTAGTATGTCGGCTGATGGAAAAGTTCTTGCAATTGGGGCACCATATAATGACGCAATTGTTCCAAACAGTAATAGAGGTCATGTTAGAGTATATTATTGGAATGAAAGCGCTTGGACTCAACGAGGTATAGATATCGATGGTGAAGCGGCCGGTGACTATATGGGATATAGTGTAAATTTATCTGCAAATGGGAAGGTTTTGGCTATTGGAGCACTATTTAATGATAGCGATTCCGGAAATAGTGATGATAATCGCGGTATGGTGCGTGTATATGATTGGAATGAAAGCCAATGGATAAAACGAGGTGGTGATATCTATGGTGAATTTGCGGGAGACCAATCAGGTATAAGTGTAGACCTATCAGGTGATGGAAATACAGTTGTAATTGGAGCAAAGGGAAATGATGGAAATGGTTCTAATAGTGGTCATGCACGAGTTTATAAATATGATGTAGCAAAAACAACATCAGTTACTGAACAATCCAATATTGATTTTGGACCTATTGGTTGGAGAAGATTAGGTGCAGATATAGATGGTGAATCAGCTGGCAACTATAGTGGAGTTACTGTAAGTGTGTCGTTAGATGGGTCAATTGTTGCAATTGGTTCTAACATAAATAGTGGAAATGGTAATAATAGCGGTCATGTTAGAGTTTATAAATATAATATATCAAAATCAATAGCTGATAGTATTGGACCCGCTGGTTGGGATAGACTTGGTGGGGATATTGATGGTGAAGCTTCATATGACGAAAGCGGATATAGTGTTAGCATATCTGCAGATGGAACAGTTGTTGCAATTGGTGCCTATTACAATGATGGGACAACCGGTTCTGCTATTGATAACAGAGGTCATGTAAGAGTTTATAAATATGATGTTGGAAAAACAACATCGGTTACTGACCAATCTAGTATTGATTTTGGACCTATTGGTTGGAGAAGATTAGGTGCTGATATTGATGGTGAAGCAGCAGGCGACCAAAGTGGATATTCAGTTAGTCTATCTGCTGATGGTTATGTTGTCGCAATAGGAGCACTAGAAAATGATGCTACTTCTGCAAGTACATCAAATAATTGCGGTCATGTTAGAGTATATAAATATAATTCTTTAAAAACAAGTGCGGATAGTGTAGGTCCAATAGGTTGGAGCCGTATTGGCGCTGATATTGATGGTGAACTTAGTGGAGAAATGAGTGGTGTTGCAGTCAGTATGTCATCTGACGGAAAAAATGTAGCAATAGGGGCAATTCTAAATAATGGAAATGGAACATTACGAGGTTGTGCGCGTGTTTACAAAATTGACAGTTATGGTGATTTTAGTTATACCAGTAATCTATTAGGTGTTGCAGAAGTATATGGCAGCATTGTATTCATGAAATCAGGTGGTATAGCAAATATAACTGCAACACAATCAACGAATATATCCACATATTTATATCCGTTTACATCTCATACATTTACAAGTGCTGGATTGACAGGCAAAAATGGCCCCACTTTAGCACAAATACAAACTGCTTACCAAAGTGCTTCATGGTCTAGCAACAATCTATATCTAAACATGAAAACACAAGGTTATCAATTATGGACTGTTCCAGCAACAGGAGTATATGAATTAATCGTTGCAGGTGCTGCAGGTAATGGGTCTTTAGTTACTGGTTATACACAACCCGGTGGCAAAGGTGCTGTTATCTCCATGAGAGTCTATTTATTACAAGGACAACAAATAGGTATTATCGTAGGACAGAAAGGTATAGGTGCTACTTCAAATAGTGCAGGTAATATAGGAAGTGCTGGAGGTGGTGGTTCCTTTGTATGGGATGCTAGTAATGGTAATAATTTAATAGGTGCAGCTGGTGGAGGTGGAGGTGCATGTTATTGGTATGTTACATCTTACTCTGGTGGTGATGCGGTATATACAGTAAATGGTGGTTCAACAAATGGAGGGCAAACAATTACCGGAGGTGCAAATGGTAATGGTGGAAATATAACCTCTAGTGGCAATCTTTATTATTCAGGAGCAGGAGGTGGTTGGCTTACGGTTGGTCAATCAAATACTGATGGTCCTAATAATGCTGGAGCTGGGCAGACATTTTCAAATGGTTTTCTAGGTGGTCAAATGCCAACTGCTGGAGCAATATCAAATGGTGAAGGTGGTTTTGGTGGTGGTGGTGGTTCGACAAATTCAACTGGTGGTGGTGGCGGTGGTTATTCTGGTGGTGGAGCAGCAGGAGCAAGTTCTAATACAACATCTATAGCTGGTGGTGGTGGCGGTGGTTCCTATTTTATAGGAACTAACCAAACAAATGTTGGATACAATAGTGAAAACGGGTATGTAACCATAACAAGTCTTGTTGCAAATTATAGCTCAAACACTATTATAAAGTCATTAACAATCCAAGATGTAAATTCACCTAATTTAGCTTTCCAAAATTTTACTTCAACTGTGAATTTTGGTAGTAATTCATTAACACTAACATCGACATCTAACAGTGATGGTGCAATTACATATTCAAGTAACAATACAAGTGTCGCAACAATTACAAATGGAAATACAGTAAATATTATTGGAGCAGGTAAAACAGACATTATCGCAACACAAGTTGCATATAACACTTTTTCAAGTAAAATTATAAGTGCGGAATTAACTGTTTCTCCCATTGCACCAAATATAACTGCTTTAGATATTAATACAGTATATGAAACAACCGGGTTAAGAGTTACTGCAACATCTTCGAATAGCTTAGGAACTTTTACATATTCAAGTAATAATGTAAATATTGCAACTATATCAGATACAAATTTAATTACAATTCATCAACATGGAACAACAACTATACGGGCAACTATTTCTGCAACAACAAATTACATAAGTGCTATATATGATATTCCATTCTTTGTAGATAAAGCAAATCCAAATATAACTGTAAACTCAAGTTATTTAAATGTAGCATTTGATGATGGGCAGACCTCTATAATTTCCGGTTCCAATAGTGATGGTGTGCGCACATATTCAAGCAGTAATCTAAATGTCGCAACAATATCAAGTGCCAATAACGAAGGACTTGTAACTATACACAAATCAGGAAGCACAACCATAACTGTAAGTCAACTAGCATCTGGTAATTATAAAGCGTATGCAGCCGTATTTACACTAACGGTTTCTCCAATTTTGCCTTCAATTTCAGGATTTCCTCAAATAGATAAAAATTACTTAGCCACTGATTTTATTTTACCTTTTCCTACGCTATCATCCAGTATTGGTGAATATGTATTTACAACAGTCCCATCATCAACCGATGTATTATCAATTACATCACCTGCTTCGGCATTTACACTATCTAGTCCAACTTTACCATTATTGTCATTAACTGATTTTCCAATATTAAATGATTTAGATAATTGGCGTTTAGTTGTAAATTTTAATGCATCCTTACAAGAAGAAGGTTCAACAAGAGCACTTATAGGGTCTATGTATAATGCTGTAGACACCACGTCAGGATGGGGTTTATGGATATCAGCATCTGATACAATTATATGGGGATGGTCTAATAATGATACATATAACACCCAATTTGCTATTTTACCAGATACAAATTACAGTATACTTGTAATTAAATTAGATTCAAACTTAAATTTTTTTATTACAGATTTAGAAACAGGTATTGAAAATGTAATATCTACACCAATAAATACAAATCAAATGGGAGAAGGTCCGGTTACAATCGGAGGATGGAAAAATACAAGTCAAGATTTCGTAGGTGTAATATCATATGTGTATGCTAGAGATATTAGTTACATTGGAAATGTTGGGCAAGTTGGAACAATACAATTAAAAGTAACACAAGCGGCATCAGGCAATTTCACATCTAGAGAAGTAGTCACTCCATTTGTAGTAAATCCTATATCACCTATTATAACTTCGTTTGGTCCAATTAATAAAAATTATAAAGGTTCCACATTTACAATTACTGCTTCATCTACAAACTTAGAAGGCGATGACTATGAATACACAAGTACCACTCCAGGAGTGGCTGCAATTGGTTTATTGACTGGCGGTGTTGTTATAGGATATGTAGGCACAACTACTATACGTGCAACTCAAATAGCTACGCGTAATTACACAAATGCATTTAGAGATGAAACACTCGAGGTTAGTAAAATTTCGCCATCATTTAATGTGTTTAGTGCAATAAATAAAAATTATGGTGAAAATGCATTTACCGTTTCAGTTTCTCTAAGTGCTAATAGCTCAGACAGCTCTGGTGCAATTACATATTCAAGTAGTGATACAAGTATTGCAACTATTGTATCTGTTGATAATATTGGAACAGTAACTATATTAAAGGCAGGACCAACTACAATAACCGCAACACAAGCTTCTAGCGCCAATTATCTACAAGGAACTACTAGCACAACATTAACTGTATCAGCCATATTACCAACATTTGACCCATTTAGTCAAATAAATAAAGTATATCTTAATACCCCATTCACAGTTTCAGCTACTTCTAATAGTGGCGGTGTAATAACCTATTCTATTAATGATACGACCATTGCTACTGTTATCTCGGCAAATAGTATTGGAACTGTTACTATTTTAAAGGCCGGAACAACTACAATTAAAGCAACACAGGCGGCATTTGGTAATTATCTCCAACATGAAATAACTGCAACTTTATTTGTTGATAGAGCTAACCCGATTTGGCAAAGTTATAGTATTCCATCTGTTCCATATGGTAATGCACCTTATCAAATTAATAATCCTAGTTCAAACAGCGATGCTCAATTTGAATATTTAAGTAGTAGTCCTGGAGTTGCGTCTATATCAACAAGTGGAATTGTCACTTTAAATTCAGTTGGGTCAACTACCATAAGTGTGCAACAAGTATTAAATAATAATTTTAAGGTAAAAGATGGTACATCTACGCTAACAGTTACTATTGGAACACCTCTTATCTCAAGTCTAAATTTACCAATTACTATATTAGATAATCCACCGTTTGTTATCCCATTTCCATCTTCAAATGCGACTACATCATATGGCACAACTTGGACTAAAGTTGGCGGTGATATTGATGGCGAAGCAGCAAGTAATTTAAGTGGAACGTCTGTGTCAATGTCTGGTGATGGTAACACTGTTGCCATAGGTGCAACAGATAATACTGGACTAGGTTCAAAAACTCTTAGTGGTCATGTTAGAGTATATAGAAGAAACGCATTAAAATTAAGTTCTAATATTTTGGGGCCGATTGGTTGGGACCGTATTGGTTCTGATATCGATGGTGAATTTGCCAATACACAAAGTGGTTGGAGTATTAAATTATCTGCTGATGGAAAAGTAGTAGTCATAGGTGCTCCTTTTAATGATGGAACAACGGGGGATTCATTAGATAATCGCGGAAGTGTCCGTGTTTATTCATTAAATGTATTAACTGATAATTGGGTCAAACTTGGGGGTGATATCGATGGTGAAACAGATGAAGATGTTAGTGGTTTAAGTGTCGATATTTCAGCAAATGGAAATATAATAGCCATAGGTTCCCCTGGCATTAATACCGTAAATGAGTTAAGTTTACTGAGAGGAAAAGTAAGAGTATATACATATAATGGGTCTGCTTGGACACTACTCGGTCAAAATATTAACGGAGCAGTTGATAATGAGCAATTAGGGTCAAGTGTTTCTATATCAGCAGATGGTAAAATTTTAGCATGTAGCTCAAAAAATATTGGTCAAACTCGTGTCTACAATTATGTTAATAATAATTGGGTTCAGTATGGGCAAAGCATTAATAGTGATTCGGTAGATGACCAAAGTGGATACAGTATTTATCTTTCAGCTGATGGAAGCACTATTGCAATAGGTGCGCCATTTAATGATGATATAAATAATAATAGGGTAGATTCGGGAAATGTAAAATTATTTCGATATATTTCAAGCAATAGCTCTAACCAATGGACACAACTGGGCAGTGCTATATATGGTGATACAGAATTCGAACAGAGTGGAAATAGTGTTTCACTTTCTGCTGATGGAAATATCGTTGCTATAGGTGCGATATATAATTCACAAGTTGGTGTAGATATTGGAAAAACTCGTTTATACAATTATTTTAATAATGTATGGACTAAAATTGGCAATGATATCTCTGGTGAAATTAGTGGCGACCAAAGTGGATATAGTGTAAGTATTTCATCTACAGGTAGGACTGTTGCAATAGGTGCTCCCTATAATGATGGTTCCGGAAGAAATGCGGGGCATGTTCGCATATATACAATTAGTAGCGATGGTGGATTTACATTTACAAGTTCTGACCCTTCGATTGTAAGTATCTATGGCACTATTGCTTTTGTAAATTTAGACGGAACTTGCACTATTACAACAACACAATCTGCAGTTACTAATTATTTTATAAGCACTACCAAAGATACACAATTCATTGTTGGACTTAAATTACCTACAATATCACCCCTTGTATTAGACACACCTAAAACATATGGTAACGCTAATTTTGCAATTACGGAACCAACTTCAAATAGCACTGGGTTATTTACATATGTTAGTTTAGATACAACTAAAGCTCAAATTGACGGTAATCAAATAATAATAATTGGGGCAGGAAGTGTAGTTATTCGTGCAATTCAAGCGTCTCAGCCACACAATTATGCAGCATCTAATGTTGAAGCGACATTATTAATAAATAAAAAAAACCCAAATCTTGGTTCATTTTCATTACAATCTAAGGTTTACACAGATATTCCTTTTACTATTATACCTCCATCAAGTTCTGGACCAGGTAATTTTGTATATAGTAGCAATTCATCGATTGCATCTATTCAAGAAAATGTGATAACTATTCATGGTGTTGGACAATGCACTATTACTGCAACTAAACTTGAAACTGATAATTATTTAAGTGATACTATTACGGCTACATTAACAATAGATAAAGCTAATCCAGTATTATCATTTTACATACCTTTTAAACGTGTAGGTGACCCTAATTTTACATTAAATGCTAATTCAAATGATACTTCCGCAACTATTGTTTATTCTAGTAGTAATAATAGTATTGTATCAAATAGCGGGAATACTGCAACTATACACAGTGGTGGATTTGTTAATATTACCGCCAGTCAGGTTGAAACTGATTATTTTTATAGTGGTTCAATATTTTATACACTTATTGTTATTGGTTTAGACGCTGAATATCCAAATCAAAATTTAAATGGGTATGATTTATCAAATACAAATTTGTTTAGTGCAAATTTTACAAATGCAAATATGATTAGTGCAAATTTAGTTAATGCAAATCTATTTGATTGTGACCTAGCCAATGCAAACATGTCAAACGTAATATTAACAGGAGTTATAAGTGGAAATATAAGAGGTACACCGATATTACCAACTTATTATAATATAATTAATGGTTATATTGTTGGTCCAAAAGTAAATCTATATTTATCTAATCTTATTTATTCGAATTTAGTTAATAGTAATTTGTTAGGAGCTAATTTATTTAGTAGTAATTTATTTAGCTCTAATTTATCAAATATCAGTATTAATAATTCAACAGATTTGCGTAATGCTAATTTAAAAGATGTAGTTTCGAGAAATATAGTAGGAACTACTAGTTTAATATCAAATAATATTAATATAATTAATGGACAAATATTAATTGTTCCAACTATAACTCATAATAATGTATTAAATAAAGAATTTAAAGATGTACCTTATAATATTATAGCTCCTACTTCTGATAGTATAAGCTCATTTACATATACAAGTAGTGATACATCTGTAGCATCAATATCTGGCTCTACAATAACAATTAATAATCAAGGTGTTGCCACTATAACCGCAACACAGTCAGCACAATCAAATTACACAATAGGAACAATTCAATGGACACTTACAGTTGCAAGAATATTACCTATTATTCAAGCATTTAATATACCATCTGTACCATTTGGAACGGCAACTACAACAATCGTAAACCCTGTTTCTGAAAGTCAAGGACGATTTGTATATACTATAGATAATGAAGCGATTGCAACTGTTTCTGGAAATACAATAACAATTAAAAGGGGAGGAACTTGCACTGTATATGCATTTCAACCAATTAATGGGAATTATTTAAGTAAAACAGTATCAACCACTTTTACTATTAATCCCGTCCTTCCTAACATTGGTCAATTTACTATACCATCATCTCAATATTTAGCTTCACCATTTAGAATAACAACTCCATCAACAGACAGCTCTGGCACTATTTCATATTCAAGTAGTAATACTAATATTGCGACAATTTCTGATGTAAATCTTATAACCATTCATACTGCAGGCTCTTGCACAATAAGATTAACACAAGCGGCAACATATAATCATCTCGAAAAAATCGTTGATGCAACATTAATAGTTAATAAAATAGCGCCTACTGTTGGAAATCTAATACTACCTACCGATAAACGATTTGGCTATGTCGATTTTACATTAATACAACCTACAACTGATAGCACAGGAGCATTTTCATATTCAAGTAGTGATGAAAGTGTTGTTACTTTAACACAACCTGGTATTAATTGGACGATTAGAACTAGTGCTGCTAATAATAATTGGATGTCAGTTGCTTATGGTAATGGATTATGGGTTGCTGTTGCGAATGGTGGTGCCGGAAATAGAGTAATGACAAGTCCTGATGGTATTAATTGGACGATTAGAACTAGTGCTGCTGATAATGGGTGGCTCTCAGTTGCTTATGGTAATGGATTATGGGTTGCAGTTTCTTATGATGGTGCAGCGAATAGAGTTATGACAAGTTCAGATGGTATTACTTGGACTCTTAGAACTAATGCTACTGATAATGAATGGCTCTCAATTGCTTACGGTAATGGATTATGGGTTGCTGTTGCGTCTAGTGGTGTAGGAAATAGAGTAATGACAAGTCCCGATGGTATTAATTGGACAAGTAGAACTAGTGCTGCTGATAATAATTGGCGCGGAGTTGCTTATGGTAATGGATTATGGGTTGCTGTTGCGGAAAGTGGCACCGGAAATAGAGTAATGACAAGTCCCGATGGTATTACTTGGACAAGTAGAACTAGTGCTGCTGATAATAGTTGGCTCTCAGTTGCTTACGGCAATGGATTATGGGTTGCTGTTGCTATTTCTGGTACCGGAAATAGAGTAATGACAAGTCCTGATGGTATTACTTGGACGATTAGATCTAGTGCTGCTAATAATAATTGGATGTCAGTTGCTTACGGTAATGGATTATGGGTTGCTGTTGCTGAAAGTGGCACCGAAAATAGAGTTATGATAAGTCCCGATGCTATTACTTGGACTATTAGAACGAGTGCTGCTGATAATAGTTGGTGCTCGGTTGCTTATGGTAATGGATTATGGGTCGCTGTTGCGGCTAGTGGTACAGGAAATAGAGTTATGACTTCAAGTAACAGTGTAACTATAGTTGGTGCTGGGTCATCTACTATAACCGCAACACAGATGACCGATAATAATTTCACACAACTCAGTATTACAGGTGTTTTAACTATTCTTGATCAAGTGAATATTTTACGTGATTTTAATAAAATTGCAAAACAAATAGGAGATACACCTTTTCAGATTACTCCTCCTTCTACATTTAGACCAGGCGACTTTAGTTATGTTAGTAGTAATGAAAATGTCGTAACTATCGCGGGTGATACAATTACAATCATTGGTAGAGGTATTGCAAATATAACAGCTACTCAAGAGCCAAATGGTATATATAATGCTATAAGTATAACTACTCTTATTGTTATTTTGGACCCCAATAATCCTTTAGAATTAAATAATACTAATCTAAGTAATATAAATTTTGTAAATGCGAATTTAATTAATATGCGAATATTAAATTCTAATTTGTCTAATGCAAATCTGTCAGCTGCATATCTATATAATACTACAATTATTGATTCCTCAATAAAATATGTTAACTTAGTAAATGCAAATCTAACAAATGCAAGTTTAGAAAACTCAAATCTATTTTATTCAAATGTATATAATACTGTTCTATCAAATACAAATTTAACCGGATGCAACCTTATAGGTATAAATTCAGGCAATATTATCGGCACACCTGTATTACCCGACAAATATTTATTACAAAACGGTTATATAATAGGACCTGGAGTTATACTAAATAATGCAAATCTTAATTATTCAAATATTTTTGGTGCAAATCTAACAAATGTTAACTTATCTACATCTACACTAGAATACATAAAATCCGGAAATATTACAGGTATACCGCAATTACCAAATAATTATTCAATAGTAAATGGATATATCGTCGGTCCTTCCGTTAATTTATCCAATGGTAAATTAGGTAATACTAACCTTTCAAACTTAAATATATCAAACTCTAATTTATATTATGCAAATATATACAATGCTAATTTATCATTAACAAATATGATTGGATGCAATTTAAATGGTATAACTACTGGAAATATAATTGGTCAACCATTATTATCAGTTAACTATATAGCTGAGAAGGGTTATATTATTGGTCCGGGTGTTAGTTTAATAAATGCAAATCTTACATACGCAAATATATTTGGTGCAAATCTAACAAATGTTAATTTAATTACATCTCGATTAGAATATATTACATCCGGAAATATTAAGGGAGACCCGCAATTATTAACAGGTTATTCTATAGTAAATGGATATATACTTGGTCCTAATGTAATGTTACATAATGCTAATTTGATATATAATAATCTTTCCAATATTAATCTGTTATTTTCTAATTTATTTAATGCAAATCTTTATAATAGTGATTTATCATCTACAAATTTAAGTAATTGTTATATTAATGGAATTATATCAGGTAATATAACCGGAACACCCTTATTGCCCAATGATTATTCAATGATTAAAAGTTATATTATTGGACCGAATGTTAACCTAAATAATGCAAATCTAACATATGCAAATCTTTTTGGTGCAAATTTGACAAATGTTAACCTAAATAATGCAAATCTAACATATGCAAATCTTTTTGGTGTAAATTTGACAAATGTTAATTTAACAACGGCAAATCTTGACTATATTGTATCTGGAAATATTCGTGGTAATCCACAATTTAAATCTGGATTTGGTTTAATTAATGGATATATATTGGGTTCAAATGTATTACTACAACAAGCTAATTTACAAGGTCAAACCATATCAAATATTAATTTGATAGGTGCCAATTTACATAGTGCAAATCTATATGGTGCTACATTTAACAATATAATTATTGATGCAAACACTGATTTACTTAATGCCGACTTGAGAAATTTAGTTAGTGGAAATGTAGTTGGTACAACAACAAAATTATCTAACAATATTCAACTAATTAATGGTAGTGTTAAGATTGTCCCTAATATTGCAAATTTAGTAGTAAGTAATAAAACATATGGAGATAGGGCATTTAGTATAACCGACCCCGTATCTGATAGTTTAGGTGCATTCAGTTATGTCAGTAGTAATATATCGGTTGCTACAATTAGTAATAATACTACCTCTTTAGATTTTGATGGAGTCAATGATTATGTTACTGTGCCAAACATAGGCACATTTTCCGGTATTACATTAGAACTATGGGTATATAATACAGACATCGCAAATGGGAGTCGTTATTCCCAACTCGTATCAAGAGGAGCAAACGGAATTGGCTGGGACTGGGCTATGTACCTGATACCTGCTACTCAAGGATATCCTAACAATACCCTGCGATGGGTTGGTCCGGGTGAAATAGAAATCAATACCAACGTAATCGCACTAAATACTTGGACACATGTAGCAATTACATGCAATAATGTTGAAACTAAAATTTATATAAACCGTGCTCTAATTAAAACACAGAGTACTACTAATACAATGACAAATCAAACAAGTAGTATTATGTTTGGCAATGATATAAGTTTTACCCGTCCATATAAGGGTAGATTATCAGATATTAGACTTTGGAATGTTATAAGAACAGCATCGGAAATATCCAATAATTATAAAATACAACTAAAGGGAAATGAAACTGGTTTAGTCGGCAATTGGCAATTAACCCAAGCTTCACCGGGTAATAATAATTTCGGACTGACTACTGCAATAGATTCATCTTTATCAGGTAAACACGGCACTCTGACTAATTTTACATTATCAGGTGCAACAAGTAATTGGATTTTAGGAGGTCCTTCAAATTCCAGAAATGCACTAAATTTTGATGGTGTTAATGATTATATTAATGTTGGTATTCCTGATTGGAGTAATCAAACCCAATTTAGACAAACAATGACTGTTGAGTGTTGGTTTAAAACAACTACATCATCTCCACAATCTTTAGCATATCCAAATTTAGTATCTAGAAGTTATTCAGGGGGGGTTTCAAACTCATCACAATTTGGTTTATTTATGGTTGGTACAGCTGAACCATCAAATAATGGTTGTATTGGTTTTGGTGTTACTTCGGCCACTTCAAATACCGGTTTCTATATTAATTCAAGTCCATTGAAATATAATGATGGAAATTGGCATCACGCCGCAGGTACATACACATCATCAACGGGAACAGTATCAGTATATGTTGATGGTATTTTAGTAAAAGAAGCTAGTAATATAAATATTGGTTTAACATCTATATCACACAGCCCTGATATTCCTATATTTATTGGAAGTGATGCAGCTCAGACAATTCAATCTGCAACAAACCGAAATTTTCAAGGCTCAATTGCAGATGTTCGTATTTGGAATGTTGAGAGAACTGTTACACAAATTTTAAATAGTTATGCAATAACACTTAATGGTAAAGAAAGTGGATTAGTATTTTATAATAAATTAGATCAAGGAACTGTTGATGCAAATAATAGTGGAATTACTACAACAACAAATAATATGGAGTCTGGTGGTAATTCTGGAACATTAACAAATTTTGCGTTATCAGGTTCTATTTCAAATTGGGTCTCTGGACCAGAGATTATTACGCCTAAAATAAGTATAATAGTAATAGGCGCAGGTAATGCATTAATTACGGGAACACAAAGTGTCTATACAAATTATATACAAGGCAATGTAGCTATTGATATCAGTGTTGCTAAACGAGTTTCAACAGTAGGTAATCTAACAATGCCTTCAAAATTATATACAGACCTTGCTTTTAATATAGTAACACCAATTACTAACAGCACAGGAACATTTGTGTATACCAGTGCTAATGTATCTGTTGCAAGTATTAGTGGAAATACAGTTAATTTAAACGATATAGGACAATCCGTTATTCGCGCTACACAATTAACAGATAATAATAATTTTGAAAATTTCGTTGAAGCAACTCTGATTGTTAATGTTGGACCTCCTACAATACAATCTATAACTATCCCACAAAAAGTTTATGGCGATTCTCCATTTACAATAGGTGTAGACCCAATATCTAATAGCTCAGGAGCATTTACATATACATCGTCAAATCTTAAGATTGCAACTGTATCAGGTAAGACAATAACTATTACCGGAACGGGAACTGCAACCATAACTGCAACACAGGCCGCATCAAATCCATATACTATGGGCACCTTAGAAATAACATTTGTTGTTGGCCTAAATGGTTTAACACATCAATTAGTTTCAAATAAACAATTATTAACATCATTAACCAGCTCTGCGCCTACAACTGGGACATACTACATACCGCCATATATTAATGGATATGATGTCACCGAATTAAATTCTAATTTATTTAAAAACAAAAGTGGTTTTACATCTATTATTTTACCAAACTCAATAACAACCATATATAATAATGCATTTGAAGGATGTGTTGGATTATTGAGTATTCAAATACCAGATAGTGTTACATTTTTAGGGCACAGTGTATTTAAAGATTGCACATCATTAACTAGCATATCAATACCTATAAATATAACAAACATAAAAGCAAATTGTTTTAATGGGTGCTCTTCTTTGGAAAATATAACATTAAACCAAAATGTTACAATTGTTGAAACAAATGCATTTTTTAATTGTGTAGCTCTTACACATGTAAATACTACAAATAATATAACAACTATTGGTGCAAGTGCTTTTCAAAATTGCGTTTTATTAAATTTATTTGACTTATCACAAAAAATTACAACACTATCAACAAGCGTATTTGAAAATTGTCAGTCATTAAAAATATCATCTATTCCAGGTAGCATAACAACTATTGAATCAAATGCATATAAAGGATGTGTATCAATAACTGAGTCTATATCATTTCCTCCAAATGTAATAACAATCCAAGCTGGCGCATTTGACGGATGCACTGGTATAACAGAGTTTGTATTTTTAAATAATTATGTAAGCACTATATCAAGTAGCTTTACAAATGTTACTACAGTATTTAAGTCTTCAATAATTGCGAATGGATGGACTGGTATTTATATTAATGCAATCGCTGTTTCAAGTTCAAATAGCCTTAGTGGACTTAGTATAATTGGCGCAAATTTGGCATCAAAAGATTTATCAAATATAGATATTTCTAATGTAGATTTAACTGGTAGTAATTTATCGGGAGTTATCTTTAGTCCTAATACTAATTTAACAGGAGCAAATTTTTCAAATGTAAATATATTTGGTGCAAATATTAGTCAAATAACTTTTGAACCACTGCAAAAATTGCAATTATTGAAAAATACGAATAATAGAGGAATAACTGATATTATAATACCAAATATTACAGGTGATGTAATTAATGCGTCAATTAATAATGTCGTAACCTCAAATATTTCAGATGCAATATTTGATGTAATTATACCAAATGCAAATATGGTGTTTACACCATCATTTAAAAGCACAAATGGGTTTTATATTCCACTGTTTGATGGTGAAACAATTAATATAAATGGACTTGTATGTTTTAGTAATATAAATGGTATATACAATAATCAGACGGGTGAAAAAGTAGACTATATCATAATTAATAATAGGCGTTTTACATTATATTCAGGGTCAGTGATTGCAGTAAATAATCCATTGGATACATACATGACTGGGAGTGTGTATATGTCTGATGTGCTTACATCTCAAAATTACAAATCAAAATGGAATTCATTAGGAGATGATATAAATAGAACATCAGGTAATGTGAATATTGCAAATAATCTTCAAGTTTCAGGTCTTTTTAGAGGAAATTTGGTAATTCCTAATAAAAGTGATATAATTAGCCCTGTAAATGGTCAAGTAGCATATGACAACTCCGGTAAAATATACATATACACGGGTCAGTGGCGATCCGTCCAATTGTCTCCATAAAATTTAATATTACAATTTGAAAATACAATTTATTTTATTTATTTAATAAAAAATAAAATGAAGCGTATCAATATAAATAATTTATATATAAATAATGATAGATATTAAAACTTGGGTTGTAGTATTAGTATCTATGTTATCATTAGATGCCATATGGCTAGGTGTAATACAAAAAAAATATTTAAATGGAATTATTGAAAGATTAAATCCAACCGATAGTTTGAGAAAAGGATTAACTCATCCCTTATGGAGTTTTGCCATTGTTTATTTATTAATGTCTTTAGCTCTTACCTATTTTGTGTTAGGTGATAAAAATAAATCCTCAATGCAAATGTATTTAGAGACAATATTACTTGCAGGAGCAATATATGCAACTTTTGATTTCACTATGATGAATTTATCAGGTGGTTGGACACTGTATGATGCGATAAAAGATATTAGTTGGGGATTAGCTGTTTTCACAATATCAACATTTTTAGTTATTAAACTTAGATCTGTGCTGCCACACATTTTCCGTTCATAACACGAGTATAATTATCATTAAAACTTTCGTGTTTAACTGCATGAATGCAAGCACATTTATGTGTTTCTGGCAATCGATGCGCATTACAATATTTGCATTTACAATAAGCGCAATCTCCTGTTATAATAGTAGCCTTAGTGCCACATACATTGCATGAATTTTTTAATTTTTTATAGAATATTTCATCTATGTTTTCAATATATTCTTTATTTTGATATATACGCGCACTACTTTCGCTCGCAGTGTATAGAAAAATGCTGTCTATTTCAATACCTAGATGTTTTGAGATAACTATTTTTAAATCATATATATTTTTTGTGGTTACATAGTCAACCTCCATGGTAATACTTGTAACTTCAGGTATAGTTTTCGTAGAAATACTAGTGATAATCATTATAGCTTATTTATATATTGTGTAAATAAAATTGTACAATTCAATTTTATTAAAAAAATGTCAAAAATAACGATATAAATATATAGATAACATCATACCTATATATTTATATAATTAGAATAATGATAGGCAATATGATACATCTTAGACTCGCCACTATATATATTAGCATTTAAAAAATTTAGATTTTGCAGCAGAGCTCATAAAAGCTGGAGCAACTTGGATATTGCCGGTTCGCAATCCATACGAATTGCGATGATCTCTTTTAGTTTTTCAATGTCTGGTTGAACAACAAATTCATCTGTATCCCAAATAACATATATGGTAGAAACTACTTCTTTCTCGTCTATTTTAATTGATGGTGAAAGAATTTGTAAAACAGGAAGGGCCTCATTCAGCTGGTCTAATGAACCAAGCCATTGTGATCTTGCAAATTTAACCCATCGGCGTGGAGTGCCCAAAAACATTTTAGATAATAGATTAACCATAAAGTTCTGAGCATCTTTATGTAGGAAAAAGAACTCTTTTTCAAACCTTTTCATATTAGCATCACTAATTCCTTCTACTGTAGACATTTCTTCTTGGCTGGTGCTTAAATTTATAATTTTAATTTATAATTATATCAAATTTTTTTCTATTTACCTTTTTTTATGGCTATGATTGAAAATATAATTAAAAAATATTACTATGTAGTTAATTATTAATTATTCTAATTGATTTTTATGAAAAACTACATTTATGTTAAAAGAAAATCGGAAATATATTATATAATGGAACATAATTTTTTTATGTTTAGTATTAAAGATGAAAATATAGAAATTAAAATTACTCCAGTTGAGTTTTTTAATGTCGAATTTTCAATTCGATATGTTGTAATGTATAAGTTGACATTGGTTGATACTAAAAACCCTTTAAAAAATCAGGAATCCACTATACCTTATTATATTTCAAATGGTCAAACAAATAAATTGCGTGCAAATATGATATATCCATTTTTGTGTTATTCTGATTGGTCTAATCAGGGAATTTGTCCATATTATCAAGATATTGAAAAAAAAGAATATCATAAAGATAAGGGCACTCTATTATTAAAATATACAATTGGTCCTAATTACTCACATACTCGATTAGAAAATTTAGTTATAGATCATTTTATTACAAAAGATGGTATTGACGAAGAAGATAAACGTAGAAAAGAATATGCACAAATGGATAGGGAAAGTCAACATTTGTCAATCGGTTTACCTAGTGTAATGCCAAGATTAACTAATTTTTTGGATTTTATATTATGTATAGTAAATGAAAATATAATTAATTTTAATCCAGCGGTTGATAATATTCGTTGTTTTCGACCTTTAGAAAGTCGTATTGATGTAGATTATATTGATATGAAAAAATGTAAAATTCTTCCAAATACATTAACTCACGAAGATGATTATCGATTTGTAATAATTACTATATTTAGTCGATTTGCTAATTTAATACTTAAAAATCGTTTTATTGATAATATAGACATGGTAAAATTAACAGCAAATCCAATATCTAAAGAAGATTTTAATCGATATGTTAATGCATGTAATCGAGATTATATGATAAAAACTGACACATCTTATGCAAATATTTCTCTAGAATTTAAGAAAATTTTTCAACAAAAAATTGATTATGTAGCGGCACGAACTAATCGTGTTGATATGACCCAAGAAGAAATCGATATGATTTCTCTATCTCAATGTATGCCTATTTTTAGAATTAAAAATCCGTTTTTTATATATAATGACCATTTAACAAGTTATAAAATGGATTGTTCTAAATCCGGTGAAGATGAAGATGATATGGTAGGATTATCTAGAATGGATTAATACATATATATTTTAGATTTTTAAATTTAGAATATATGTGATACTATGATAATGGTCTAAAAAAAATTGATGGGTGGAAATAAATATTATTTGTTCTAAGTAGGTTTACACACTTCATCGCAATTATGGACGCAAATTTCAAAAAGCAACTTGAAGAATATTTTGGTATCGACCATGAAGGTCTCTTTTGGACTTCTCTGGATGAGCTGAATACACACACTGGTTTCAAGGCGCACATGCGAAGCCTTGGGCGACAGCGCCTTGTTGAGCCATTCGAGCTGATTTCACAATGGATTGCCTACAACAATTTGGTTGTTAGGCGATTGTCTCCTCAAGAATTCACGGAGCTAACCTATGACAAGAAGAAAGGAGAAGCAAAGCCGGAACCCAACTGGATGAAACTACAACGATTTGTGCGCATGATACCGCTTGAACCTAAAAAGTAAGTAGCTAAATTTACACAATCTAACACAATCTAACACAATTTTTTATTTTTTTTTAAATTTTTTATCTTAAAACATTTTTATTTTGCATAATTAATTTAAGGTCGTGTAATAAATTCATATTTTGATTTTCAATAGCATATTTTGTAATTAATTCTATATTATTTCCAACATTTTTTGAAATGGGTATGTATTACACAATATTTACTACAAATTTAAATTTGTGTAAGGTAGTTTTGCCAGATATTTTTTAATACTGTTTATAAAATTATTATTTTCATCATTGCGATTATTGGTTATTTTATAAGCGATAAATAATATAATAGTTATATTATGTATAATTTTAAAAATATTTAGACCTATAAATACTATATTTTTTTTTTTTATTTGTTTTTGATAAGTTCCTACCTCCCATTTTTGGTTGACCTTGGTGTTCTAAAAATCTATTCAAATGTTCAGTTGGATACAAATTATTATATATACGTCCAATATATCTATAATTTTGATTAACTTCTGGAAATCTATCTTTTATTTCCTCTATGATTTGATCTCCATATTCAATAACTTTACATATATAAGCACCATAACCATAAATATAATTTCCATATGTGCCCATTAAAGTTATATCTTCTGGGTCATCTTTATTAATACTTTTTATAAAAATTGGAATTGTGCCATTTTCATTAATATTCGATTTTGGTATAACTATAGTATAACTATATATAAATATTTCGATATTTTCAGATAAATATGATTGTAAAACTAATTTAAATATTTTTCCAGTTATATTATAATAATCAGTTATAAACGAATGATTACAAACAAATTCAATAGAAACACAATTAGGATATTCCGATTTTAATTCCAAAGATGTTGCTATAAGATAAGCCTCGGTTACATCTGTTAAACGACCACATATTTGAGGACGATTTAAAACGCCAATTCCAAATCTATTTACTACACGTGATATATCCATTAAATGCCAATCCTCTCTTATAACATCATGTGACTCATCATACTTATTAAAAGATTGATAATTATATTCATTAATTTGAGGAAAATATGGAGTTTCATATAGTTGATAAACCTTTAAAGATGGATTATTTATTTCATTTAATATAAACGCTCCCAATCTAAAATTTATAATACTGCTCTGCACATAATCATGACCTTTTCCAAATCCTCGTTCTTCTTTACTCATAAATCGACAAAATCCCATATGACTATGCGACATATAAACAGTAAAAATGATTGGTTCGTCTATTCTATATCGTAATAATTCTTTTTTATCCGACATGTCCCATGTTCTAATTATTTCTTTTACTATACCTGTAGATATATCATATGTATAAGGTTTAATATAAACAAACTTATATGTTACATCTTGGTCAATGTAGTCTTTTTGACCAATAATATGATAGATATATTTTCCGAGTAGTATTGATGGTTGTAGTGTTTCTTGTGTTAATAATGATATAATAGGTTTATAAGGTGTTTTTAATATATCACATTTCCACAATTTAATAGTTTTGTCAGCACTTCCTGATACAAAATAAGGTTCATATGGATGAAATCCTATAGACATAATTGAGCGAGTGTGTCCTTTTAATGTAGCAACACATTTTATTTCACTAAAATCATGATTGAATTGCCAAAACTTTGAGCTGCCTTCTTTACTTCCTGTTGCCAAAATTGGTGCTACTGAATGAAAACTAAGAGTGTTTATCATCTCATAATGACCTCTTAATGTAGCAATTTTAGAAACTTCAGAATTGTCTCGGTTTATCCTCCATATCCTTACAAAACTTACACTTTCGCTTTTACATGCCGTTGCTATATAGTTTCCGTCTGGATGAAAAGCAATCAAATTTATGAACCCAAATACGTCCTCTACTACCGTTGTAGTTAATGTAGCATTTGTTCCATGAGAATTTAATACCCATAATTTAACTGTTTTATCACTACTTCCACTCGCAAAATAGTATCCAAATTTATCAAATGCAACACTATTAACAGGCCTTTTATGTTCATTAAGCGTTGCAACACATGTTCCTATAGTGTAGCTAGAATTCAGTTGCCATAATTTTATGGTCTTGTCATAACTTCCACTCGCAAGAATTAGTTTAGAAGGATGCCAAGCAATACTTATTACATACGCACTATGCTCTTCTAAAGTAGATACACATATTGATGGAGTACCATCAAATTTAAGAAACCACAATTTTATTTTATTATCTTTACTACCAGTAGCTAAGTATTCTCCGGATAGATGAAACGCAAGACAAGAAACATAGTTAGTATGTCCCTCCAAAGTTGAAACACATCTTGGTTCAGGACTTGCGTCTGAAGGCATAATCCACAACTTTACAAGATTATCATCACTACCAGTAGCTAAATATATCCCAGACGGATGAAACGCAACAGCAGAAATACTTGAGGTATGCCCTTCCCATGTAATTTGCTCAGTGCAACTTTCTTCAGTGGGTTGTCCACCTTTCATATTAAATTTTATAATTTTACCTATATTTCTAGTCGTATGATTTTTTTTTTTTAATTATTTTTTTTTTATATAAAATGACATTAATTATTATATATATTATAATTAATATTTTTTAAAAAACCAACTTGTCTTACACTTTGCGGCATATCTGTCAAATCTTTAGTTGCATTCATAATTTTTATTCAATTAAAACATTTTTATTTTGCTTAATTAATGTAAGATCGTGTAATAAATTAATTATATTATTTTCCATAGCATATTTAGTTATTAATTCTATATTGTTTCCACCATTTTTATATATTTTTTGAATGGGTATTTGTGACACTATATTTATTGCAAATTTAAATTTCCGTATTAATTCACCAGGGTCATTGAATTGTCCAAGCGATAATTTTGGTATTTGTTTAAGATCCCAATGTCGTATAGCTAAATATTTTTTTTTAATACTGTTTATATAATTAATATTTTCAGTATTATGACTATTGGTAGAATAGCTATATGTATATGTGGCACTAGTAGTAACTAATGTATTATATAGATATATATCTGAATCTACTAATAAATACATGTTTATAGATTTTAATATACATAGCTCAAAACATTTAATAAAAAC
>Ga0114970_10000870_pt1 | contig 22850 bp, 22 predicted proteins | sample M_140205_XF_Meta_FD_87030 | JGI IMG/M metagenome (GOLD analysis project Ga0114970, IMG submission 87030) | Freshwater microbial communities from Lake Montjoie, Canada to study carbon cycling - M_140205_XF_MetaG | ecosystem: Environmental > Aquatic > Freshwater > Lake | place: Lake Montjoie...
AGAGTATGTTTCTGTATATGAATTTTGGGAGTCTTTAGCGGTTTAGGAGCAAGATTGAGTACTGGAGTCGGTGTAAACAGATTTGTGATAGGATGAGCCTCTTCTGCTACCACAGGAGCTGGCGCCAAAGGAGTATCGGCAAGAATCGGAAAGTGATCTACGCCTTTTTGCCCAGGCACTAGTAATTCCAAAGTCTTAACATTGTATGTTTGAAACGGATTAGACTTTAGAAAGTCGGATAATTCATTCCAATGAACCATTTATATTTATAAAGCGGCGAATCATTTAGACCGGTGCTGTGATGCTACGCTTAGACCGGTGCATCACTAACTAGTCCCGTACTCCGGGTTAAAGAGCTTAGATACATTTCGCGGTCGGCAAGATTCTTACGATTCGTCTGGGTGAACTTGATGAAAAGCTCAAGATCGTCAAACACGGGCTGTGCCAGATTACAGCAATTGAAAAAGACTCCGTTTAGATTCTCGGAAAACTCAGCCGTATGTTTTTGTAAAATTCGGATAATCTCAATATGCTCTGTCTTTGTTAGACCCTTCAGACTCTCTAGAAATACCTTACGCCGCTCGTATTCTTCAGGAGATAGAGTACCGGGTGCTGACATAGTTAATAAGAGACAAGTGTTTCATCAAATTCATTTTACGCAGGGGGAGCCTCTTCTGTCTCCTCTACCAACTTACCAACCGCCATAATGAAAGGAGCGTTTGTCTTGATTTCACTGCGCTCAAGACGAACCTTAATCATATCGCCCTCTTTGATGCTATCAAAAGCAGTATTACCAATATGAATATCACGAGGCACCAGGATACGAATCGCCTCTTCAAAGACGGCGTAGACACCCATCTTCGTGACCTTAATAACAAGTACTGGCATTACCATACCACCCTTAGGATAGAGTACATCGCACTTCATCTTACAATCGTAGACGAAGTTGCCGGTGTAGCGACCGTTTTCAGCAGCACCGGCGGAGCGGGCGACGAGTTCAATAGAATCAGGCTTCACATAGCCGTTCGCGTTACACTTGGACTCGTGGCGCTCCTTGAGTTTCATTACGAGCATATCCTTCACGTCGTCGGACTTATGTATGTTATTTGTCTCCGTAGGCGTCAATGCTACACGCTCATCTAAGTAAATGGTGTGATACATCCTTTACTTATCTCCTAATGGTTTGAGAGGTTTCAAATTTTAAGCCCCCGCTAAGCTTGCCCCCCTCAGGTCATCTTGACCCCCGCCCGCGCCGAGTCCACCACTGACAAGAACCAGCGTGTGCCACCTATGGCGCGGCGGTCGGCATATCGCAACAAAAACTCCATATATGGGCATATTTGTTTGAGAGTCAGGTCCGTTGTATGTTTTATGGGTTCACCGGTAAAGGCTACATCAGATTTTTCAAATTGGTTAGCAAGTTCCTTTCCACGATCCTTGCGCACTTTATCGGTCGCCTTGTCTGCCGGCTTATCGGCAAGAAGTAGCCCCGCAATAGGATCGCCCGCCGCGCGGAAAATATCGTGAATAGCACGAATACGTTTCTCGTGGTTGCCGAGATTGCTCGTATTTGCACATTCGGCGCCCTTAATATCACCCTTATCCTTATCCACAGTCTTGAACACAATCGTCTTTTGTTTGGAGACCAGGAAACCAAAGTAGGGACCAGTATTTGTCAGGCGGTCAATTGCCGGTCCTAGAATGGAATTAACGTCCTCTTTGAATACCGCCGTACACTGTGATATAGAACCGCCATACTGGCAATAGGTTTGTATTGCGCCCGCCTCGCCGACCGACATATTATAAATGACACATCCGCTAATACGATTCACCTTATCTTTCTGGAACAGTTCAATACGGTGATTCTCCTTTGTAAAGACTTTTGCACATTCTCGCTCATAGCCGACAAGTTTATCAAGACCACGCGTGAGCCACGTACGGAATACAGCGAGTTGTTGTTTGTAGGTCCAGAAATTCTCCATAAACCAATGGTACGCAATAGGGCGGACATCGGGCAAAGTACGGAAATAGCGGAAAACCCACCGCCAACCGGCGAGTGTATCCAGTTTAGGAATATCAACTGTGGCAATAGGACCGCAGAGCTTTGTCTCTAGAATCTTTGTTAGAACGCTATCCCATTCACGGAGTTTTTTAAGGGCATCGGCGGCAAGACGCTCATCGCTCTCCTCCCCTACAACAGCCGCTACAGGCGCCACCGGTACAGGAGCCGCAGGACGCGGCGGCTCTAGTGTAAGTCCATCTATAGATAGAAGGGTGCCGCGGGGCGGTTCAAACTCACGGGGCATACGACCGTATGCACGACCGTAACGGAGCGCCATCGGTATCATAGTATCCGTTACGCCTTCGGGCTGGAATACAATATAATCATTCACGAGTTTCAAGGTGCCGTAAATTCCATCATTGCGATGAATGCGCACTTTATCCAGTACATCGCGTAGACCAATTTTCGCAAACGATTCTGGAATATCGTGGTAAAATAAGGATAGTAATTCGTCCACTTGTATGACGGTTTCCGTCTTAAAATAATCAATGAGCGATTGTTGCCGTTGTAAAAATACACGGCGGAAATCGTACTCCTTTTGGGTACTTTCATTGGAGCCAGGTTCGCCTTCCGTATCCGCCGCGCATTTATACGGCTTACATTCATAATCAACAACATCGCCGTCCATGTTGTAAATAGGATCTCCTAAGAAATCGCATAGACTTGTAAACGGTTCATCGCGAAGGGGAACGGTCTCTGTACGACCGAGGGCATCAACAATTGCGCGGTCTTTCATATCCTTGAGTAGCACAGAGTTGAGATTAAGAACACAATCCCATGCATTGATTTTCATTAGACGGCTAACACGACCGATAGGTTGCGCCTTGCGAACGGCGAGGCGGTAGGCGTATAAGTCGGCGGTTTCGTATTTGCCGACATCCACGGCGTGTAAATAGATGAGACAATTACGCTTTTCTAAAGGTAATTCAACGTGCGAGCAAAAACGAACACCGCGACCCTCAATCTGTTCAATACGGTTCAAATGGTACCATCCGTCTAGTAAATGGATTTGGCGTATACATTTCAAATCCAGACCCTCGGATGCGACTTGAGAGCCGATAATCGCTTTCACTTTGGAACCACCCACTTCCTCCATATTTTTGAACGTTGTAGCGTAGCGTAGAAGCCCAGGAAAATTGGGGGAAAGACCGTCGTCGGATGTCAAGAGAATATAGTATTTGGTAGCCCTTGCTGCTCCCTCCTGAATTAATAGAGGCGCAGGCGTTCCGTCAGATAATACGCGTACCCAGCCACGAAGTTCAAGTGCGATTGCGATAGGCAACGCTCCTGCTTTGACGTAGCGAGAATAGACGAAGGAGATACCTTCGCCACGGTCAATACAATCTACAATAGCAGCAATCTTAGGGGCATACTGTTTGAGAGCCTCCGTGCCGAATATGTCTTGCGCAGTTACTGCAGCGCCTTCCGCATCGGGCTCCGCAGACCAGCGGTACTGTTTGACCTTGGTTGTACGAAATGTAGATATGTTTTCTTTAAAATAATTATTCCATCCATCGCGTCCGTATGTACCATTTTTATAATAGATATTTCCCATTTGCATAGTGCGGTCAAGGATAAAATCGCTAATTTCGGCACCGCGGTTCGCCTCGTCTACTTCTTGTGTATGGTACTTTTTCAAATATCCACGTAGATTATTGCCTACCCACGTGCTACGTATATCGTGAATCCATAGAGGGAGACTCTTCATAATGTTCTTATCGTTGCCGCCCCACGTGACTCGTCCTACACGGTCTTCTCGCCCCTTTTTCATTTCCTTACGAGCAATGCTGCGGGTAGGATAATTTGTATTTATAAACTCTAGACTATTGCTTTCTGCGGGCGTAAGCCGAAGCGGGAATGTGTTGGGGTTTTCGCCGCGCATATAACTGACGTAGCGTTTGATGAGCCGGCTGAGCGCCGCTGCACCGCCTTCTTTAAATTGCCCGTCCGCCTGGAATACTTGGGATACCTCTAGGCGCATTGAGTCATCTTTCACGTCGTTTAGACTTAGTAGATTGAGCAGGAAGACGATTTCAGGTGCGGTATTGTACATAGGAGTGGCGGTCATTAGCATTAGACGGAGTCCATCGGCAACACGTAGAATATCTTGTAGGATGGGGGTAAGGCGTTTTCCTTCGGCGCGCTCGGTAAGACGGACGCGATCCGGTTCGTCGGCGGCGGCACCCTCTGCTGCTGCCTCGTCGCCAGGGTCGGCATCGCGGAGATTATGCGCCTCGTCAATAATGAGCAGATGGTCAGCGAAGAGTTGGCGCATAATGGCGATTTTACGGTCATCGCGCGCAACACCGGTAATAGCATCTGGTATCTCCTTGAAATGTTTGAGAACCCAGTTGGCGAAGGCGAGATAACCCATAATTTTATAGCGCGACTTAATGAGTTTATCTACCTCTTTCTTGATTTCGTCACGATTGCGATTATTTGCCATATCGGCGAGGCGGACATACGTCATACTTGTACATTGTGGGGACTTCCAGAACTCCTTGGTGAGTGCGTACTCTTCAGGTGTCGTAGGAACGAGGCGATTTACGTCAAAAATAGTTCGGTAGAATCCCTCGGCGATCGCCTGGGGTGCGATAATATAGACTTTATTGTACGGCATCGTTTCTAGGAACGTTTCGGCGACCGTTACGGCGGAGCAGGTCTTGCCGACGCCTACACCATGATACAGTAATACTCCATTGTAAGGAGTATCAGGATGTAAGAAACGGGCAACAAGGCGCTGGATAGATGTGGTACTGAACTCACCGATGGCTCGTTGGCAACTATCTTCTGGAACGGGGTCTGAACGGAGTTCGTAGAACTCGGTTTTTTTAGCAAGGCGTGCGGCAAAATTAGGATCCGATACATCGGGATATAAACCGTACTCTTGATCGCGTCGTTCAATCCACTCTTGTGGTCTAGGGATGGCGAGTTTACGAGATGTAAGTTCATTTAGGATCGCATCACGAATACGGTCATCAAGGGGTCCGGCAAGTATTTTGCCATAATCGGCGTCAATAACGTTCTGAGTATTTTTTTCGTCTTTGCGCCAATACTTTTGAGCATAGGTTTGGAGTTTTTCAGGGTCCCATGATTTCACATCTTGGGCAACAAGTGTAGCCATAGGTTCCGCATTTTGCATAACCTGTGGTTGTATAGTCGGCGCCTCCGCCATTCTCTCTGTTTGTAGGGCGAATTTAAATCGTTTACCACCACGAACGCTTTCTGGCAGCGGGTGCACTCGCCCTTACAAATGTATTTACACGCTTGACATAATTCTTGCTAGAATTCGTATTTGCATGCTTTTCAATAATAGGGCAGTGCTCTTCTAGGAAGTTAAGAGACGCTTTCCAGTAGTTGGCATCCGGGTCATTATTACCTAAGTTCTTCGCTTTCTCCCTAATGAATGGTAATGAATGCTGGCAATGCTGGACCGCCTCGTTTACGCTAGCATTGTTTACAATGGCGTTACTGGCAGCCGCGTTTGCTCTCGCTTCATTGACCTTCTCTTGAATACGCTCCTTGGCATTCTTGTTATTCGCCGTATTGTTATTTGCTGTGGGCTTGTTATTCGCCGTATTGTTCTTCTTATTGTTTGCGGGCTTGTTATTTGCGGGCTTGTTGTTTGCGGGCTTGTTGTTTGCGGGCTTGTTATTTGCGGGCTTGTTGTTTGCGGGCTTGTTATTCGCAGGCTTATTATTGACCGTATTTTTCTTGTTATTATTTGTCGGCTTATTCTTTTTGGTATTATTATTGGGCATCTTAATAATAACGCAGAAAATTACTTTGTCTCCCATTCCAGCGCTGTCACAATTTTTGCCCGTAGACCCCCCTCCATAATCCGCCGATGAAGTTCCGTCATTACCGCGCGCTTTTGTATATTGGATTCACGAATATGAGACATTGCTGCATCATATGTAAACCAACCAATATCTCCGATCTCCCGTTTCATAATATGATTGTTTGGCTGAATAGTTGCAATAACATTGGGTTTACAGCAGCCTACAAAATAGGTCTGTTTGTAGGGAATGTTATTGGTGCCGGTATACTCTTCTACAAGGGGAGATTCATCAAGAATGTAAATAAATTTTGGAAGAACACCGGTTTCTTCCTTGAATTCACGTAACGCACACTGTTGTTCTTTTTCACCAACAGCACGTCGTCCCTTAGGAAATCCCCATTCGGCTTCGGTAAATTTACCGGTGGCGGTTTCAATATATTGTGCCATAGTCTTTCCATTACGGTCGCCGGTAGATTTGAGATTTTCAAAGTTACGACGGGCGTTCTCAAATTCGGTTCGGAATTGTCGGGTGTTTTGCCCGTTCCAAAGATCGGACCATAGTTTTTCAAACGGTTTTACGAGTAGTCGTCCCCGCTCTTCTATCGTCATTCCGTTTATCAATAAACTGATATAGTCAATCTTATCCATTTTATACTTTCCTCGCAAGAATTCCACATAACATAATGAATCACGGCGACGAACTAGAAGATAGTGAGGCACTCCCTCTAAAAACTTAATAGCGCATATACCAAACGACATTACCGGCGCAGTACAATCCCGGAATGTATGACCATATTGCCCACAATTTACGCACTCCATTAGATAGGTGCTCCAACTTTTTTTTAGGATTTAACCCCATTGATAAGTTTACTACGGTAAGTGAAACCTCAGAAAATAGTAGAACAGAAGAGAATGTCTGACGCAAAGCTTGAACTTCCTGAGAATTTGAAAGGCACGCCTCCGCCGAAAACGGATAATTTTCCGCCGATTGGAATGGGACCAGCGGTATGGGGTCCTATTTTTTGGAAGACAATGCATATTGTAACGATCGGCTATCCGTCTTTTCCGACGGAGGATGAACAAAAAGCCGCTATTGACTTCTTTGAATCGTTACAGTTTATGATACCGTGCCCGATATGCAAGGAGCATTATAAAATGAATTTACAGAAATTTCCAATTAAGGACGCGGTTACGGATAAGCAGCGGCTCATCCGATGGCTATTCAATATGCATAATACAATTAATGCTCAACTTGGCAAGTCCGAGATTACTTGGCGCGAGTTCGTGTTTTCTATAGTAGAATTGTCTGTAATACCGAAGTTTTCGTTTCAGGAGGCGGCGGAAGCCCAGCGCGGACGTTCATTTCTTGATACACAATCGTTGCTATTTTTGATAGCAGGGATTGGTATTGGTGTCGGCGGATATATGATGTATAAACACTACAGTAAGTGATTACCGGCATCCATCTAACATAGCCATTTCGTCATCCGGTTCAAATGTGAACCAGCTGAGGAGAGTAGCGGCAATAGGATTTTCAAACGGTGTTCCAAAAATGGGAATTAGGGCATAGAATCGTGGGCGCTTATGTTGGTATGCCCAGCGCCACAGTAGGACATACGGTATGACGACAAAGAAGAATATGGCGCCGTAAATTGCATACAGCAATCTATAAGGTAAGGCGCGATATACGTTGAGATTTGTTGCTAAAGAAGCGCCGAATATACAAAGAGCAAGAATTAAAAAGACGCCGACAACTTTGCCGGTGATGCTAAATGCGCGCTTAAACAATCGTTTTACACTGAACGTTTTACGCTCTTCGGCGTCCGCCATAGCCTCGCACGTCATTGCGGGAACGAATGTTAATGTAGGATTCTGAGATACAATTCGTTCACTAAATGGAGAATCTGGTTCAATCTTATCAACCAATGTAGTATCGCCTGTATAAATATAAAAAAGACTATTTGCTGCTAATATTCCTGTAGTATCTGTCATTGTCTGACACGCTACCTTTGCCTCATCCAGGGTTCTAAACGTATATTTTTTTTTAGGATTTTTTGTAAGATTTTGAATGTAATTCTCAAAGGCATCGCCTTTGAAAAACTTAGTTGGACCAAGTTGTATTGTTGCTCCAAAACACATGACTCCACTGACATCGGCGGGGCTGAGATCGGCACCGCTAATGTCGGCACCGCTGATATCAGATTTAGTGCTACCGCTAATATCGGAGTCGCTAATCTCGGCAGCCGCCGCCGCCTTTTGTGCAGCAAACTCTTGAGCATCGGGATTATAGGTTGCCTTATGAAGTTGATACATAACATTATTTGATAACTGACTGAACAGTTCGCTCATTCCCTATTGAATATGAGCAATGTTATTTATAAGAACCGACGCGCCCTCTCTCACGGTGTAAGAAGCCCAGAACTTAGAGGTATTTTCTTATGTCCATCATGTGCTGATACAACACCGGCAGGCATCGCATTGCCGGCTTGTAATTCGCAGTCTTGCTGGGAGTTAAAAACACGGGTGCGATCACACGACTCCGCGGAAGGGACTTTCACACAATAGCGACCGGTGAGGTCTTCGCCGACAAAACACCAGGCGACCGGTGGCGGCGAAGGCGATAATATCTGTTCTACAGGCGGAGGCATTACAGGTAAGGGCGCGGAGAGTTGAAGTCCACTGGGAACTTCTTTCAAACTTCCATATTGTCCGAAGGACGGTGCGCTTCTAAAAGCGTCCAACCAGTCCCATAGAGCACCGCTCGCTTTAGCCCGTTCGGACCACCAAGGGCTTTCATGTAATTGATAATAATGGAAAGCCACGGCTGCCCCGACGCAAACCAACGCCACAACAACAATCCCCACTAGTATGCTCACAGATGAGAATGTAGGAGTGTATCCTACATTATTACTAACAAGGAGATTCGCAGACGCATTCACCGACATAATCCTCTAAGTAAGTGTGCGTCTTTTCGTGCTTACGAATTATCCTTACCCGATTAGATATGCCGGGCGGCTTACTGTCATTAGTTTGCTACGGAAACGAGAATATTATTCTCAATGGAAATCCGCAGACAACATACTTTTATAAGTCGTTTGAACGCTATACGCACTTTTCTCAAGAGCCGATTCAGATTACGCTAGATGGTCCGAACCTCCTATTACCTGATGCGCCGATTCTACTCAAAGCGAAAATCCCCCGTCAAGGCGATCTTCTAAGTGATTTAGTACTAAGACTGAATCTGCCTGATATTTTCAGCAAGGCGTACTTAAGACCGGCAGTAGATCAATATGGAAATCCTATTCTAGATGCGAATGGAAACCAGGAAGTCACCGTGGACCGTGCCTACGAGTTTGCGTGGGTTCGTCAAATCGGTGTTCGTATGATTGAAACAATTACATTTACGATCGGCGGTCAGACAATACAGCAGTTTAATAGTGATTGGATTTCCGCCCGCGCAATGCTAGACTATGATAGTGATACCTACAGCAAATGGCGTGTGATGGTAGGCGATGTGCCCGAGTGCTTTGATCCTGCAAATGGTACTTACGCCGATCCGACCGTTCCATCAGGACAGGGATATCCAAATGTTATCAGTTGGCGTGGCACGGAGACGAATCCGTTTCCGACCCAAAATAACTCGGCGTCTATTCCTGGTCGTATTCTACGTATTCCGCTGGGTCTGTGGTTTAGCGATTTCCCAGAGAACGCCCTGCCTCTGGTAGGTCTCCAGTACCACGATTCGGAGGTGACGATTCAGTTACGCCCTATCCGCGACTTATATACTATTCTTGATTTGTCAGGAGCAAGGGTGCGTCCTGGAGTTCAGACGCTTGCCCCGTCATATCTTCCTAACGGAACATGTATTGATAGGTACACCCAGATTTGGAATCAGCAACTCTACGGAAATCTTCCCCTCTCACTGACCGATTTATACGGCGGAAACACCGATTTGAGTGGTTCTATGAAGTTTTTCCTGACAGATATTTCTGGATCTGTACCGCTTCTAGATGGTTGGCCGTTGGAAGCAACTCTAGAAGGAACGTATACGTTCCTACAAGACGATGTCCGTCTGATGTTTACAAGCAAAACACTACGTTATAATGTCCGACAAGTCCAGTGGTTTACATTCTACGGTATAAGTACCCGAAATACGTATAGATTGGATGTACATAATGTAGCAACCAGACTTGTATATTTTGCGAGACGTAGTGACGCCCTCACATATCGTAATCAAAATATCAATCTAACCAACTGGATGTATACGTTAGGATCGCAGCGTCCATTTGTAACACCAACGCCTTATTGGACGTATCCCAATTCGGTCTGTACAAACGCTGCGTCATTGGGTATTATACCATACTTTTCACCGACACCGTATCCAGGAGCACTCAACGCGCCAATTGGTCGTTCAGGCATTAATCTTGCGGGAATTCAGCGGGATATTTTGCTCAACGTATTTATTACTGCCAACGGTAATGCTTTGTTTGATAGCCAGGACAACGATTACTTCAAGAAGTATGTGCCGTTCCGTTATATGGAGGGTAATTCTGCAACAACCGCGAGTTTAGGTGAAGCAACTCAATATGAGATGTGGCCGATCAATGCATACAGTTTCTCTTTGAACGGTTCGTCGGTTCAGCAGCCGAGCGGTACACTAAATACTAGTCGTATTGACCGGTTAGAGCTGGATGTGGATGTTGCGCCTATTCCTTACCTTGCGGGATATACGTACAATCTTTATACGTTTGTAGAAACGTTGAATTTCTTGGAGATTAGCAGCGGCTTGGGTGGTCTCAAATTCGCTCGCTAAAGCCCCAACCTTCCCAATTTTTATACGAGTTCGTAATACGAATTCATATGAAAAAATCCGAGAATCGGCGTTTAGTACTTGTTGATCCACCAGTCGTCCCAGAAGTAGGGAGGGTTCGCACCAGCCTCGTCAATAGACTGTCTGACAATGCTCTGGGTGTTGGCGCGCTCGCGGTAGAGAGAGTCAATGTGCGCATAGTTGAGTGCATACGAGAAGTACTTGAGGCGGCTTACCATTCCCTTCATTGGTCCTACAACGGAGTAGTCCGCAAAGAGATTCTTATCGTAGCCGGTCTTATCGGGGAAGTACATGTTCTTCATTACGTACAGGGGTCCCGTATTGAGCTTCGGTACCGTAGGGAGCTTCATACGGACAGCGATATTACCGTTAACGTAGACGTCTAGGTTGACGCCCTTGAGTAGGATAACAAGGTGGAACCACTTGCCGACTGGTATATTCGGCACGTTTACGTGATTATCCCACGCATTTACAGTATTCATATAGATACGGAGTGTATTGGAGTTGCTCTCTACGAAGACGGCAGGAGCCAAATTCGGGAAACCGCTGTCGCTACCCTTGTGGAAGATATGTTTGAGTTTCACCTGTGAGCCACTGCTCGGCGCCGGGTTATTCGCCGATGAGGCATTAGGGGTTAGTTCAAATGTGTCGGGGTGGATGAATATGAACATAGAATACGAGAAGGCTGATCCCTGTTGCTCATCGCGACTGTTATATAAGATAGGATAACCTGTATTCGGTCCCTGGGGAATAGTTATAGATGTCGTTGTGCTATTATCAAAGAGTACAACCGCCTGACGGTCCAGCTTCTTAAAAAACTCGTTGATTTGTTCTATCATCCCCATTACAACATTCAAACCAATCATTGTAACAACCACAACAGCAAGCTGGGACACTAAGGTATCACCTAGTAAAAATCCGGTCACAGATTCCATTTCCTCTATTTATAATTGGTTTTATAAATGGAGAATCCAAAATTATAGAATTTACAGGTACGACGTCCACTGACCGACGCTGCCGTTGTAATTGAGTTGAATTCCAAGCTTGTTGAATAGAGCACGCACGATGCTCGTAGTTCCCTGGGGACCCGCCTGGTATAGAGCGTAGATGCGGTCCGGGGTAAGTGCGGCGCCAGCGAAGAATATACCATTGAGGAAACCATTGAATCCGCCGCCAACCGATGTATTGACCTCCTGTTTTGCACCAGCGGGAGAGCCAACAACGGTGCCCGGAAGAACGCAAGAGCGGTTGAGCTTACCATCGTAGTATACATCAAGGACGCGACCGCTGACCACGCAGGTGAAATTGATCCAGCGCTGCATATCAACGTCGTTAATATCGCACACAGGCGTGGCGCCTGAAGTAGCAAATGTCTGCTGTGCAGTTGCCGCGCTTGCCGCATTCGCAGCAAAGGTCGTCATCCAGGTGAGTTCATTCGCGCTGACGCCCACTGTGTGGACACGGACACCCATCATATTCGTATTAGGGTAGAGGAATGCTACTAGTATGTAAGCGGCGTTCTGTCCGAGAGTGGGGTTAGATACTGTAGCATCTGAAATGGTTACAATAGGCTTGATGACTCCCATACGCGTGTTATCCCACGTGCTGATGTACATCCACCAGCTGAAGGTGAAGTCAGCGCCGGCTTGAATACGCATACTCGGGTTTAACTCCGCATCAGGGTTGTTTAGATCGCTGGTAATAGGGAAAGGTCCTGACATAGTGTTTGAGTTTCTGGTTCCTGCTGGTACAAGGGAGTTGTTTGCGTTACCTGGTATTCCGTAGACTCCTCCTGTCATATTTATTTGGACCACATATCGCTCAACATCATTGCCAGCCGTTAAGTAGGTGTAGACCATGTAGCAAACGACGCCAAGTACTAGTAAGTAGACAGCATTCTGTACAAGTTGCGAATTCTGGGCATAGAACTGTCTAGCAGCGTTCATACTTCTTCTAAATTATAATGTTAAAAATCTTTAGGCGTATTCGTAATCTACATATTCAATCCCATCGGGTCGTTTGACCTTTTTCCCCTTGTTCGGGCAAAAGCCTGCGTGACACATCAGTTTATAGAGTTCGTGCCAAATACTCTTGAATGTGGGCTGTGCGTCCGGGATATTTGGCTTACCTCGTAGATCGGTAACGTGCTTGTAATTTTCCCATATCTCTCTCTCTGTGAGGCGGCGAGGCCAGGCTTGTATCATACCTGCCTGACCCCAAAAATCCGGAGACGTTTCAAGGAGTACGCCGGTAGGATTGGTCCAAGTGAAATTGTCAAGTATAAGTGATGTAATGTGGTGAGCATTCATGTATATATCAATAGAGCGTCCTTCAACCGCAATCATAATTTGGTTCCATTTGGCATTTAGCACATTATCTAACTCCGCGCTAGGTGGGGTTGAAACCTGTCCATTCATTACAGTTGGTACAAGTGGATTGAGTCGTAGTAGTGCACTTTGATGTACGGGATCAAGTACAAATTCACCGAAGCCTATGAGTTTCACAAGCGGTTTAAATCTATACTCTCCCTTAGGACCAGAGAATGGAATACGTTCTGTATTGATCTTATCCATATAAATAAAGAAACTCATCGTAAAATTGCTTTTCAATGATGTAGACAGTTGTGCCTTTGTTAGAACTGGCACAAGTGTAGAACCTATAATATCATGTTCGGACGGTCTACCGTGGAGAACATAAGGACCTAGTACGACTGTTTCGTCGGATTTTGGCATAAAATAGAGTACGTAGACAACGCCTATTACGATAACCACGAGAACTGTTATAAGAAATATAAATCGGGGATTCATTCCTCTTATACTGTAACTATGTTTTTAGAGTGTTATTCTTTATTCTGTAGCCAATCCGTCACAGAGTTTACAGCATTGCGTGCTGTAGCAGCCGACGACGTAAGTGCGGGGTCCATAGGAGAATTACACGATTTAGCAGGTGGCTGGAATGACGGGAATGGCATAGGGCAGAAGTTTACAAGTGTATCGTTACTTATTGCGTAAGGCCAGACAATCAGATTTTGGATGTTCGCCTCGGCATTAGCAGGTCCGCAGAGACCGTAGAGTACATTTTCAACCTGTCTAGGGTCGCCCGCAAGAACCTTTGTGAGTTCTAGTTTACAGTTGAGATCTACCTCCAGAACCTTATTGTGAACACTGACCGTAAGACGTAGAGGTTTATCTACGGGAATATCGGAAATACGACCCGATTCACGATAGACTTCACCCTTCGTTGACTTTGTATCAACAAAGATGATAATATCATTTGTATTTGGATCTAAAAATATACCGGGATTGAGGCGTCTTGGCAATCCGTAAGGCGGCAACTGCGTAGAATCCATACTAGTCACTCCGTTATCGCTTTGTTCGTTGAATAAATCAGAACTACCGCGATGGAAGATATGGCGATATGGTCCATCTATTCTTACTGTATTGCGCGTGTTAGTGAGTAACAAATCAAAATGGAACGTATATTTATTATCCATATCAATAGGCAATTGATCATCGGTGATACGAAGATTTTCACTTAGAACTGTACCGGTTTTCCAAAATACGTAGGCTTTATCAAGCGCTTTATATTTTTCTGGACGAATATCAATGGATTTTATAGAGAATTTGTAACCGGTGAGCAATAGATAAACAAGAACAAAGATGGCAATAAGTAATATATAAAGGATAATATTACTCATATTATTCCCGCTGCTGCCCATCGCATCACGCACAGTATTCATACCGGGCATGTTTTCAAAAAGAGAAGCCATTCCCTTAATTCCTACTTAGACACGAGACTAGAGTTTGAGCCCATTATAAAAATCGCGTATGGTTTTATTGCGAACAAAGGCATTCAGTTTTAATCCGGTGATTCTAATGAATTGGTTTCCAGGCGTACGTAGTTTTCCCTTATTAAATGTATTTCCGTCGTGCGCAATGACGAGCATTACCTTACGTGGCTCAAGTTGGACTAGAGGCACCGAATATTTGCGAGTAAACTCAATCTCTTCGGCAAAGGCGCGCGATTCGTCGCAATGATTCGCTAGCACATATGCCTTTGTAAACGCCATCGTACCAAAGGTGCCGTGTTGTGATCCATAGGGACCGGTTTCCCAAATGGTACCGTCGTCAGGGAAGAAGACGTGGTTGCGCGTTGAGCCGGCGAGGTCCGCCTTACGGGATACGAGGGTCATTACGGCGTGATTGACACGGTCAGGCGGATAGTAGTCATCGTCGTCCATACAGACCAGAATCTCGCCACGTGCTGCCTTGTGAAGCCGGTTACGCTTTGCACCGATACTCAACTTCGTCTCGGACTTAATATACTGAATATTCATTGTTCGAAATTCAGGCAAAAGCAAATCCTCAATCGGATCCGAGCCGTCGTCAAATACTACCCATTCCATACGTTCCTTGGGATAATTCTGGTCCTTGATACACGCAATCAGATACGGAATGAATTTGCGCCGATTGTACGTTGGCGTCAGGATGGAGACGAACGGCTTGGTTGCCGATTTAACAAGTTTACCAGGCCATTCTGGGACAGCAGTAGACATCTTATTTATATCTAAACGTACCAATATTTAGACCCCTCTTCAACATTTTGCCCTATAGGATTTAAACCCCGCTAGCAAAAAAGCGGTAGATAGCATGTCCATTATTTCGCGAAGAAAGCTATGGTCGTTTTTTGAAGCCCTCTATAGCCAGGAATTAAATGAGGACTCGGCAAAGTCGGTTACGCCGCAGTGGCTCAAAACTCCCCTGCTGCTACATCAGCAGTCAGCACTCGCTGCCGCTCTGCGCTTAGAAAGTGCCAAGACGAACGGTCTTGATGTAGATGCTATTGCCGGTGAATCGGTCGGTGGAAAACTCTATACATCGTACGGCATTCTAGGAGACCGCGTAGGATCTGGTAAGTCTCTGACCGCCCTTTCCTTGGTAAAGATGCCGCCGCCGCCGCCGCTCTACAACGAGTATATTGTACGCGGCAATACGATTCTAGGAGACGGGCGAGATGTAGGGCTCCTCCGTACCCGTACCCAGGTAATGAGTGGTACAGGAATGAAACTCAAAGAAGTAAGTACGTCTCTTTTTATTATCCCCCACGCCCTGATGGGGCAGTGGGAAGCGTATGTCGCCAACGATACGACGCTCAAGTGCTGTTTCGTCAAAAAGCGGAAAGAGGCTGAACTACCTAATTTGTTAGAAACCATAGAACAGTATGATGCACTCTTTGTATCTTCTACGATGTGGAACTCGTTCCGTGCGATTCACCATCCACGAAATATTCTTTGGAGGCGAGTGTTTATAGATGAGGCGGATAGTATTGCGATTACGACCGATTGGGACGATATCAATGGACTCTTTTATTGGTTTATTTCTGCAAGTTGGCTGAATCTGGTATTTGCGGGAGGAGCGTATTTCAATGTACTGAGTGCCTATACTCCGCTAGATGAGACTCCACCGTACGTGATTGATCGGGTAAAGAAGCTACAGAATAATCACTATTTACAAATCCCTGGTTGCCGTCACGTAAATATTGTGAGGCGTATGTGCGGCATTTCGGCAAATCATTCAACGGTGGCGATTAATGCAGCAGTCAGTCAGAGTGCACGACTCATCGTTCATTCGTCAGAGGAGTATATTAAGACAAGTTTCACGATGCCGACGATGACGACGCGAAAGATTATTTGCGCTACACCGACGAACATTCGTGTGTTAGACAGTTTCATTTCTAGGGAAATGATGGAGCGACTGAATGCGGGTGATGTAGCGGGTGCGTTGGAGAGTCTTGGAATGAACTCATATACGGAGACGGAGATTACAGATGCAGTGACGGCGGCTATTCAGAAGGAACTACATAATGCAAAGGTAACGTACGAATATAAGAAAACGCTTGAGTATTCTACAGAGTCGCTAAAGCAGAAGGCGATTGAGGCGCAGGAGCAGAAGATTGCGTCTATTGAGAGTCGTATTTCGGCGATTCAGGAGCGACTCAAACGGGCAAAGGAGCAGACGTGCCCGATTTGTTACTGCGATTTGACGAATCCGTCGGTAACGCCGTGCTGTCAACAACTCTTTTGTTTCGCGTGTTTGTGTGAGTCACTCAAGCGAGTAGCGAGTTGCCCGTTGTGCCGTGCACGTATTGAGAACATTAAAGATATTAAGGTATTGGGAGAATCAGCCGCCCAGCCTCAGGTGCAGGAGGCACCAAAGACAAATAGTCTCTTAAACAAAAACGATAGTTTTGTGAAGTTTATGAAGGAAAATCCGAACGCTCGTGTTTTGATGTTTAGTTCGTACGATGAGAGTTTTAGGAAGCTAGAGGATTCTTTGGACGCAGCAGATATCAAGTATTCTATGCTCAATGGATCGCAGCTTCGTATTGCGAAGCTCCTACGCGAGTTCAAGTCTGGTAAGTATAATGTGCTGTTCCTCAATGCACGCAATATGGGCGCGGGTCTCAATATTGAGTCTGCGACACACGTGATGCTGTTCCATCGTATGTCGGCGGAATTGGAGAGTCAGATCATTGGTCGCGCGAACCGTTTGGGTCGTACGACCCCGCTAGAGGTGGTGTACCTGATTCACGACAACGAATTATCTGCCCATTAAAGGAAGACCACCATGCCGAATCCAGTGGTATCTGTCGATAAATCGGGCAAAGTGCCAGTATATATCGTCAAGAAGATTTTGACCGATGAGGAAACAAAGGCGAAAACTCGTACATTTATAAAAGACGAGGACTATCCTGTAGTGCTCAAGGATGATGCAGATGTCTTTACAGAGGATGGGGAACTACTCCTTAGATTTCGTAAGAATGTCCTGAGTGAAAATGAGTCTACAAATATGTTTGAAGCACTCAAGGAGTTCGCAAAGCATTCGTCTACGGACCGTGGTATTGCGAGTGGATCCAATAAGGGAACAGCGACGGGTAAGAAGAAACCGGTGATGTCAAATATTATTGGGTACTTTGATAAGTGGTCGGTGAGTCAGAAGTCTACGTTTAAACATTCAGGGATTAAGCCACCGAGTCAATGCCGTCTTACCTCTTTTAATTTGAACCATCCCGACAAGTGGAATGCTTGCCTGCCGCTTATTAAAGAGATTGATGAACAATACAAGCGTCTATGCCCGAAGGAGCACGCTAATCAACTCCGAGCCGCTAAGTCAACGCCGTTTCATATTAAAGGTACTGCGTTCTCCACGATTACGACGAATCTGAATTTTCGTACGGCGGCACATACCGATTCGGGAGATTGGCCGGCGGGATTCGGCAATTTAGTTGTGTTAGAGAGCGGTGCACCGTATAAGGGGGCTCATACCGGGTTTCCGCAGTATGGATGTGCTGTGGACTGTCGCCAGGGCGATTTCTTAGCGATGGATGTCCATCAGCTACACGGTAATAGTCCTATGGTGCCGAAGGATGAGACGAGTATGCGACTGAGTTTGGTGTCATATTTGCGCGAGGGCATTGTTAAGAAATGCCGAGGAGCAACTATGTATAATGCTGAGCGGTTAGCAAAGCGATTGGATAATTGGCGGAAAACGCAGAAAAAGAAACGGCATTAATCTACTATCCACCTACCGGCAATAGTCGGTTAGAATCGCAATGCGAGGTCCTTACCGGGTCGTCGGACTACACTTCGTCAGACTCAGTGTGTCCTCCTTACCGGCGTCCAGCACGGCGGGTCTTGCGCGAAGAGCGGCGCGCCTTCTTCGTGAACTTGCCCTTGGCGTTGCGGGGCTGCTTGGAAACCAGCGAGCGGCGGTGCGCGCGGGTCTTGCGGTTGAACTTGCCGGAGCGGGGAGAGTGGTGAGGGTTTGCCATATTGCTTATAATTGAGCCGGCGATTTTATTTACCGCAGGCTCAAACCGGGAGGGGTATACACAGTAGAACTATAACGCGGTCCCGACGCCAATTTTAATTTAATCTATGTCAGTAGAAATGCCGATTCCGAAGATAATGCACTTTATATGGATCAATCGCCGGAATTTCGGGGAGGGTGAATATGTCAGTGTGATGTCGGCGATTCTAAATACATCTTACAAGGTTGTATTACATACGGATGTCAAGCCAAATCAGATTAAGGGCAAGTACGATCCGTATAAGATTGAGCAGAAGCACAGTAAGTTCCGCATTGAACATCAAACATTCCCTGAAGATAGTACCATACAAGGCGTCCTCTTGCCGGTTGCCCTCATTTCCGACGTATATCGTATTAACATTCTTCAAAAGTGGGGTGGAATGTATAGCGATTTAGATATTCTATGGCTAGAGGATCTACCGGTTGACTTGTCCAAAATAGATCTTATTGGTACCTACGATCTGGAGAGTTATAGACATTTGACGAATTCGTTTATGGGGTGCGCAAAAGGTTATAAGCCGTTCAAGGAACTTAATACTCTGACTATGGATTTGCTAAAGCACGAGTACGAACGTGGCAATCGTGATATGCGTGAGGGCAAGACCAACTATTTCCGCATTTATAAGTTACAGTGTGGATTTATTAAGGAGCGTGCGGATTTTATACTGCCCCAGCGTATTATTAATAAGAATACCCACGCGCGCATTGGACGTGTGATTAAGGGTGAGGATAAGCTACGATTGACCGATATTTATGCCTTCAATTGGTACAATAGTATGTATAAGTTTGAGGATGTGAAAAAGATGCCTGGATTCAAGGAACTCTTGGTTAATATCTTACCGGCTAAGTAAAATGACTATAATTCCTTTCGGACCCCTTCGTAAATGGACGCCAAGCAATGCCCCTGGTGCCAACGGTGGTGCTTGAAAGATTATACGTGTAATTACATTTTTGCGTGTGGGCTTCCCACTGGCACAAATAAGTTTTTTATCGGTGCCGGTTGCGGCAGATCTTGGTGCTGGGAGTGCGGGAAGAAGTTCTGTACGCAGTATATTAATCCTGAAACGGGTCATAAGGATCCTAAAGCCAAGGAATCACACAACACTGAGTGCTGTAAAAAGGAGACGGGTTTCAAGCAGGAAGACTATTGCCCAGGTGGACATAATAGCCATTGTGAGAAGCGGTGGTCCGTTGGGACTAAATAGGAAATGCAATTGGCTTCGGAATATCTAGCGCCTGAATGAGTCGCATAAATCGGTTGGCATCGCCGGTAGGAAACCACTTAGGTAATATACCACGCCAAAATTCGGTATTTTCCCATACAAATCCACCGATCTTCTTGCCGTAACCTGGACAATCCTTCTTTTCCAGTTCAACCTTTGCGGCTGTGATGAATAAATTCGCTTTCCAAAACGTTGAGTCAAATCCGCCGTCAAAGACGGGATTTGCTTCTACGAAGGCGTCGCGCATTTCGCACAAGTACCGAAACTGATTATATAACATAGACTGTTTGGACAACACCGCGGTGTATTCCATATCATCATCTTTCCATACCGATGCCGCTTCATCACTGACACAATAGTGTTCAAATAGTAGTTGATTGACTGCTTGGAGTTTTGCCTGGTACGTTAGCGGAAACAGTGTCCAGTGTTGGAAGAAAAAGGTATAATAATCTAGCCGATCAGATGATAGAATTGTTTGAAACACCGATTTATAGACTTCGTAGCCTTGTTCATTATTGCCAATAAATCGGCAAATCCACGTGGGCAACGATTCGTGCAAATGAAGTCCTGCCAAATTGAGGTCATTATTGTTGAGCGGTACTTCAGTGGTCATATCCAGGCTGCCCCGCAGTAGTTGACCGACCGCCGACTTAATTGTTTCACTTCGCCGAATACGATTAGAGCCGAGTGCCTTCGCATCAGCCAACCCGATTTCAATTGTATTTTTGACATCGGCAACCGAAATCGTACCGTTGACCATATCAGTTTTGATTTCACGCACCGATTGGAGAATCTTACGCAAGTCGCCGGAATGAACGGCAAGCAAATCGGATGCTAGTTTCATTAAATCGCAATTCTTTGGCACTTTATCAAATTGCGTCCTTATGAGAGAGTAAACATCGGCGGGCGATGGGGCAAAAATCTGAAATGTCTTACATAACTTCAAAAATGGCTGAAACTTCTTCTCCATCCATTCGTTGGAGATACAGACAATAGCATTGTGACCATTGTACTCTTTCAGGATCCGTACAAGTTCAGATAGACCGCCCTTATCACCGACGGACATTCCGTCAATCTCGTCAAGAATGATGCCGAGGTTGCGCGGACCTTCGGGTCTAAAGAAATCGGCGACGTTACAACTACGCAGTAGAGGTACAAGCGACTCTTCTACGGCGGCTTTATGGCGATGCTGACTGGCGTTCCATTCTACGACTCGGTATCCGGCTTGTTCCAAAGCGAGCCGAGCGAGCGTTGTCTTGCCGATACCAGGCGGTCCGTATAGAAACAACGACGATGGAGTACGCGGAGCAGGCTTTTTTGCCCAATCAATGATTTGGCTAAAAAGGCTTGTATGAATAGTCGCCATTTAGTTATTAGGTGACGAGTGTCTTTAGATTAAGGTTTCAACGTGGCATTCCGCCCGTCATACCGCCGGCACCCGTCATGCCGCCGGCACCCGTCATGCCGCCGGCACCCGTCATACCGCCGGCACCCGTCATGCCGCCGGCACCCGTCATACCGCCGGCACCCGTCATGCCGCCGGCACCCGTCATACCGCCGGCACCCGTCATACCGCCGGCACCCGTCATCGTCGTTGGCGCCGAGGTTGAAGCAGGCGTCATAGATGTTCCTGCAACGCCTGGCAGTGCGGGCGATCCTCCAGCGGGAAGGGATGCCATTGTAGCGGTACGCGGTGTCGGTCCACTTGTTATAGTTGTTAATGTGTTAACTCCCGCCGCGGCTGATGCCGCAGCTCCTAGAAGTCCACCTGGTGCTCCTGTGCCTGGTCCTGGCGGCGGTGCACTATTGAGACCACCTCCGCTCATACTTCCTTGGGTAGGTAATGATGAGCTACCAAGTGAATTGTAAGAGAGCCCATAATTTTCTAGGCGTTCTCTAAACGACCGTATAGCCTGCGGACTTGTAACATCTACAGCACCCATTTTAAATGAATAAGACGGGTCTTTTATGTATTTGCTGAGTTGTGTCGGATCCATCTTCTTTAGGGCACCGTTGCGGCTGACACCGACGTAATCAACGCAGTAATATGATGTATCACCCTGAGGATTTTGATATAGTGGTCTACCTGTCAGCGGATCTATAGTATTGCTAGGCACGGATGACAAATAGTCGGGGCAGGCGCCCTTGGATGAGGGGTCAAAATCGGGGTCTAGGGGCGACTTTATAACGAACCATTTAATCCAATAGTAATAAATGATCAAAAATCCGCCCAAAAACCATAGTACTCCCGCGACGGGTCTATTTAATCCGCTGTAGTAAAAATAGGCGCTAAATCCAACAATAATTAATCCTAGAACCCAGTACAAATTCTTTTGAATGCCGTGCATTGTCTTTGCCCATTGTCTCGCCGCTATATTATTATTTACGGACATCTCTAGTTAGATAGTGGATTTTTTAAATTTTAACCGTGGTAGGCGGGTGCCCCGTTTGAGTGCCGCCCCTTCGTAGGTAGAGATTCTTCACCTAGTGAATTGTATGAGAGTCCAGCCGCTATGAGTCGGTCCAGGAATGCTTTATGCCCCTTTGAACCTTTAAAATCACTAGTCGGATCTACTGAAAATACATATGAAGGATTGTTAATAAGAGATGAAATTTTTGCGGGATCCATCTTTTTGAGAGCACCGTTACGGCTCACACCAACATAATCAACGCATAAATACGATGTATTACTCGCTGGTTTATATAATATTGCACCTGTTGCGGGATCTACAGTATTACTTGGGACGATGGAGAGATAGTCAGGGCAGGCGTTGGTTGTTGGCATAAAGTCCGGGTCCAAAGGTTGCTTTGTAACAAACCATTTGACCCAGTAGTAAAAGAAGATGAGACCAACACCGATAAATATAAGGATACCTGCAGCAGGACGATTCAGAACGCTATAGAAATAATAGCTTAGTCCTAAAGTCACAACTACCGCCAAAACCTGATATCCAATTCTAGTTACCTTAGCAACGGTCTGAGCCCATTTCTTTGCGCTAGCGGTACTTGTAACCGACATACTTCTAATACTCTTTTAGATTTTCTTCTGATAATTATCCTTACGATATTTGTCAGAAAACCAGGG
>Ga0114970_10000876_pt1 | contig 22739 bp, 20 predicted proteins | sample M_140205_XF_Meta_FD_87030 | JGI IMG/M metagenome (GOLD analysis project Ga0114970, IMG submission 87030) | Freshwater microbial communities from Lake Montjoie, Canada to study carbon cycling - M_140205_XF_MetaG | ecosystem: Environmental > Aquatic > Freshwater > Lake | place: Lake Montjoie...
CGTCAACATGCAGCCCGACGGCGACCTGATGTTCGACGCCGGCGCGCTGTGGGTCGCCGCGAAGCACCGCATACCGATGCTGGTGGTGATGTACAACAACCGCGCCTATTTCAACGACTGGGAGCACCAGATCCGCATGGCCAAGCACCGGGGCACGCCGGTGGACCGGGCCTATATCGGCATGGATCTGGACGACCCGGCGCCGGACTTCGCGACGCTGGCGCGATCGATGGGCTGGTACGCCGAGGGCCCGATCGACCAGCCCGGCGAGGTCGCCGGCGCGCTGCAGCGCGCGATCGCGCGGGTCAAGGCCGGGCAGCCCGCGCTGCTCGACACCATTACCCAGAAACGCTGAGCCTTCGCGATGCGTCTTGCGCCTGCCCACCCTGAAGGAGCGACCCGCCGCCGCCAACCCGCAGTTGGTGGAGTGCGCACGTCGCGAAGGGCCGATCACCTTGTATGCGTCGATGGTCGCGAAGCCGACGCGGTGGCGCAAGCCCAACCCCAACCCGGATCCGAAGGAATAGCGGCATGACACACAGCAGCGTGGGCCTGATCGGCGCCGGTCGCATGGGAACGCCGATCATCGGCCACCTGCTGCGCAAGGGCTTCGCGGCGATGGCCTGTGACATCGACCCGGCACGGCAGACGGCGGTCGAGGCGCTGGGCGCGCGCTGGGCCACCGGGGCGGCCGAAATCGCCGCCAACTGCGAGCTGATCCTGGTCTGCGTCGGCTTCGACCGGGAGGTGCGCGCGTTGCTGGCCGCCGACGGGGCGCTGGCACAGGCGCGCCCGGGAAGCATCGTCGCCATCCTGAGCACCATTCATCCCGACACGGTGCGCGAACTCGCGCAGCAGGCGGGCGCGCGCGGGCTGCACGTCATCGACGCGACGGTATGCCGCGGCGGCCAGGCAGCCGACGCCGGCACCCTGCTGACTTTTGTCGGCGGACCTGTCGAGGTGGTCGAGCGGGTGACGCCGGCGCTGCGCGCCTTCTCCACCGACGTGGTGCGTACCGGCGACGCCGGCAGCGCGCAGGTCGCCAAGGCGGCGAACAATCTGGTGCTGTGGGCCTGCCTGGTCGCTGACCATGAGGCGCTTGCGCTGGCGCGGCACTACGGCGTCGATACCGAGGTGCTGCGCAAGGCGATGCTGATCTCCAGCGCGACCAACGACGCGCTCGACAAGTGGGGCACCCAGAGCATGGCCTGGGCCGAAGACGATATGGCGATCGTCAGCGAAATGGCGGCGCAGGCCGGCATCGCGCTGCCGCAGGCCGGACTGAACCGTGAAATCTGCAGAACCCTGAAACCCAAACGTTATCAACTGGAGCAATATGGACGATAAGACCCCCCCGACGATCGCGGCACCCGGCGTGCCGGTCGCCAACGAGTCGCATTACCACAGCAAGAAGGACCGCACCTTTGTGCGCGGCATCCAGGGCGCTTACAGCCTGAAGGACGAGTTGGTGCGCCTGCGCGCGATGCCGCGCGTGCGCAAGGGCTCGGAGATCAAGTTCAACGACGGGCCGCAGGCCTTCAGCCGCCACTATGTGGAGCCCAAGGACGGCATCACCCAGACCTTTCACCTGCACCTGGAAGAATACGGGCCGGGCGGTCGCTCGCAAAAGCACGGCCATGTCAACGAGGCGGCTTTCTACATCCTCGACGGCGAGGGCTACGAGATCCACGACGGCATCCGCTACGACTGGAAGGCCGGCGACATCGCGATCGTTCACAACAACTGCGTGCACCAGCATTTCAACGCCAGCGACACCAAGCCCGCGCGCGCGCTGGTGATCAAGACCAAGCCGATGTACATGTTCATGAACATGCTGTTCCAGCACCAGGTCGAACCGCGGCCCAGCGAGCCTGCGCCCGGCGGCGAAGGCTTCAGGGTGCGCGAAGGCGAAGACAACTACAACCACGACGTTTGAGAAGGAGAAATCATGGCATGGACCGAATCAAAAGCCTGGCTGCAGGGCGACACCAACCAGCCGCTGTACCAGGCGCTGCTCGACGACGCAGCCGACGCGCCGGCGCGCAACGCAAAGCGCAAGAAGGTGGTGCGGCCGGCCGACATGCCGTGGGAAATGGCGCGCCAGGGCCTGCTCAAGCACCTGCTCAATTCCGCCATGAACACCCGCATGGAGACGGTCGACGCCTATATGCAGATCGTCCCGCCGGGCAGCCATTCGGGCAAGCACCGGCACCTGGCCGAGGAGTGCCTGTACGTGCTCGAAGGCCACGGCTACGACCTGCACCAGGACTGTGACGTCGAGATCACCGACACCTACCACTGGACGCCGCAGACCGAGGTCAAGCGTTACGAATGGGAAGCCGGCGACGTGATCTACATTCCGCCCAACACCATTCACCAGCATTTCAACGCCAGCGCCGATCGGCCGGTGCGGCTGATATCGGCGATCAACCGGATCTTCAAGTCCAGCGGCCTCAACGACCTCGAGCAGATCGAGGACGCCCCCGAGTTCAAGGCCGGCCATGTGCTGAGCGCGGCCGAGGTGGCGCGCTACCTCAAGCCCTGAGCCCTTTTTGAAATCGTCCGTGACCCCCAAGACCGGCGCCAGCCGGCCCACCTGAAAGCAAGTTCATGAGTGACAGTACGCGCAATGCGCTGGTATCCGACGCGATTGCCAAGAAATTCGAGACCGAAAAGGCGACACCCTATACCCGCTGGGTGGCGAGCGAAGGGCTCGACATCGTCGATGCGATGCATGTGGCGAACCTGCACACGGTCGATCTCAAACCCTGGGCGCGGCGCGGCGGCAAGGGCGTGTACCTCAACCACGACGCGTCGCGTACCTCCAACGACTGCTATGTGTGCGAGATAGCGCCGGGCGGCGAACTCGCGCCGCAGCGCCAGCTGTTCGAGGAAATGATCTACATCCTCGACGGCCGCGGCTCGACCAGCGTGTGGAACGAGGCGGGCCGCAAAGTCAGCTTCGAGTGGCAGGCCGGAGCGATCTTCGCGATACCGCTGAACACCTCGCACCAGCACTTCAACGGCTCGGGCAAGGACGCCGCGCGCTTCGTCTCGGTGACCAACGGGCCGGTGATCATCAACGCCTTCGGCGACACCGCCTTCGTGTTCGGAACGCCCTTCGACTTCAAGGACCGCTTCTCGGGCGAAAGCGACTATTTCGCCAACAAGGGCGAGCAAAAGGGGCTGCTGCTCGACACCAACTTCGTCGCCGACGCGATCAACCTGCCGCTGATGGCGGCCAAAGAGCGCGGCGCCGGCGGCGGCCATATCCGCTTTAGCATGGCGCGCGGCAGCATGAACAGCCACATCTCGCAGTTCCCGGTCGGCACCTACAAGAAGGCGCACGCGCACGGTCCTGGCGCGCACGTCATCATCCTCAGCGGCGAGGGCTACAGCCTGATGGCGCCCGAGGGCGAGCCGTCGCGCCAGTTCGACTGGCAGGAGGGGTCGATGATTGTCCCGCCCAATATGTGGATGCACCAGCACTTCAACACCGGCAGCACGCCGGCGCGCTATCTGGCGTTCAAGGCCGAAGGCGTATCGATCCGCAATGCGCAGGGCGTCCCCAAGGCCTGGATCAGCCGGCGCGTCGGCGGCCACCAGGTCGACTATGCCGACGAGCCGGCGCAGGTGCGCGAGGGCTTTGCCGCAGCGCTGGCCAGAGTCGGGCTGGAGCCGCGCATGGACGCCGCCTACCAGGCCGAACTCGCCGATCTGCCGCCCGCCAGAGCCTGAGAACACGATGGCGCATCACCCCGAACCGAAGGACTCCCGACGCCGGCGCCTGATGCTGGCGTCGCTGGGCGTGCTCGGCGCGGCGGGGGTGTGCGCGCAGGACGGCGCGGCGCGCAACCGCGCGCTCTACCTGCAGCGCGGCGACGAGCGCGAGGCGCGGTTGCTCGAGGGCGCGGGCCGAGAAAAACTGGTCCACCTCTACACCTCGCTCAACACCAAGGACGCGGCGCCGCTGACCGAAGCCTTTGAGAAGAAGACCGGCATTAAGGTCGTCGTCTGGCGCGCGAGTTCGGAGAAAGTGCTGCAGCGCGCGGTCACCGAGGCCCGCGCCGGCCGCCACGCGGTCGACGTGCTGGAGACCAACAGTCCCGAGATGGAGGCGATGTACCGCGAAAAGCTGCTGGCCGAGTTCTTCAGCCCGCAGTTTCGCGATCTGGCGCCGGCGGCCTTTCCGAAGCACCGCCACTATGTCGCCGACCGCTTCAGCTTTTTCGTCGTCGGCTACAACACCGACCTGGTCCGGCCCGATCAGGTGCCTGCGAGCTACCAGGATCTGCTGCATCCACGCTTTGCCGGCAGGATCGGCATCGAGGCTGGCGACATCGACTGGTTTGGCGCGATGGTGAAGTTCATGGGCGAGGACAAGGGGCTGGCGTATTTCGCCCGCCTCGCCGATTCGCGTCCGCAGATTCGCTCGGGCCACAGTCTGCTGGGCGAGTTGCTGGCGTCGGGCGAGGTGCCGATTACCGCGACGATCCATAACCACAACATCGAGCGGTTGGCCCAGCAAGGCGCGCCGGTTCGGTGGAAGGCGCTGGCGCCGACTTTCGGCAGACCCAACGCGATCGCGCTGGCAGCGCGCGCGGCGAATCCGCATGGCGCGCTGCTGTTTGCCGACTTCGTGCTGTCGACGCAGGGCCAGACCATCCTGCGTGAGCGCAACCGGGTGCCGGCGAGCCTGGCGGTTCCCACCCCGCTGAACCGGTTTGCTTACGAAATGATCGACCCGGTGATCACGCTGGACGAATTCGAGAAGTGGGAAGGCCTGTGGTCCAGGCTATTCCTCAAGGGCCAGAAGCCCAAGCGGGACGAGGCCTGAGGCCGCGACGGCCGCGGTTTGGAAATCGGATGCAAGGAGAAACCCGATGAGCGATTTGACGAAGACCCTTGTGAGCCGGCGCTCGGCGCTGGTGCTCGCAGGCGCTGCCGCGGCACAGGCGGTGCTGGCCCAGACGCCCGCGCGCGGACCGATGGCCGAACTCGCGCAGTACGAGGGGGCAGACCGCCAGCAGCGCCTGATAGACGGCGCAAAAAAAGAAGGCAACCTGAGCATCTACACCTCGGCGCAGTCCGACGATATGGGCGCGCTGGTGGCGGGCTACGAGAAGAAGTTTGGCGTCAAGGTCAGCGTCTGGCGCGCCGGCTCGGAGAAGGTGCTGCAGCGCGCGGTCAGCGAGGCGCGCGCGAACCGGCATACGGTCGACGTCGTCGAGACCAATGGTCCCGAGCTGGAGTCGCTGCACCGCGAGAAGGTATTTCAGGCGATCAAGTCGGTGCACCACCGCAACCTGCTGCCGGCGGCGATCCGCCCGCACGGCGAATGGGTCGGTACCCGGCTCAACGTCTTCGTGCAGGCCTACAACACCAAGGCGGTGAAGAAGGAGGAGCTGCCCAAGACCTGGGACGACCTGCTCAACCCGCGCTGGAAGGGGCGCCTGGGCATCGAGGCCGAAGACCAGGACTGGCTCTCGGGCGTGGTGGCCGAGCTCGGCGAGGCGCGTGGCGTCAAGCTGTTCAAGGACATCGTCGCCGCCAACGGCATGTCGGTGCGCAAGGGTCACACGCTGCTGGCGCAACTGGTGGTCTCGGGCGAGGTGCCATTCGCGCTGACGGTCTACAACTACAAGGCCGAGCAGTTCAAGGAGAAGGGCGCGCCCATCAACTGGCTCACGATCGGAACGCCGATCGCGCGTCCCAACGGCGTCGGCGTCGCGCGCGCTGCGCCCAACCCGCATGCGGCGCTGCTGTTCTACGACTACGAGATCAGCGAAGAGGGCCAGAAGATACTCGCCAGCCGCGACTTTGTTCCGACCAATACCAAGATCGAGCACGCTTTCAGCAAGACCGGCATGAAGGTGATCGACTCGCGCGTGATGCTCGACGAAGCCGACAAGTGGAGCCGGTTGTACGAGGATATTTTTTCGGCCAAGCGCTGAAAAAACCAGGGAAAACACCATGAATCCGTTGCTGAAAATCCTGCTACCCGCCGCCATGCTGCTGCTGGCCCTGGGCGCCGGCGCGCAGTCGCCGCTGGCGACCTACGAGGGCCCGGACCGGATGGAACGGATCATCGCCGCGGCCAAGAAGGAAGGCACGCTGACGCTGTACACCACCATCGCCGAGAAAGACCTGCCGGTGCTGATCAAGCCCTTCGAGGCCAAGTACGGCATCAAGGTGGTGGTCTGGCGCGCCGGCACCGACAAGGTGCTGCAGCGCACGCTGGCCGAGGCCGCCGCCAAGCGCTACGACGTCGATCTGGTGCACTTCGGCTCGCCCGAAATGGAGGCGCTGTCGCGCGAGAAGGTGCTGCAGCCGGTGCTGTCGCCGACCTACAAGGATCTGCAACCGGGCTCGGTGCCGCCGCACCATGAGTGGGCCGCGACGGTGCTGTCGGTCTGGGTGCAGGCCTACAACACCAACCTGGTCCGCAAGGAAGACCTGCCCAAAACCTACCAGGACCTGCTCGACCCGAAGTGGAAGGGCAAGCTCGGCATCGAGGCCAAGAACCAGGACTGGTTTGCCACCGTGGTGCAGCAGAACGGAGGCGCTGACAAGGGCCTGAAGTTCTTTCAGGATCTGGTCGCGCGCAACGGCATCTCGCCGCGCACCGGCCACACGCTGCTGACCAATATGGTGGTCTCGGGCGAGGTGCCGATGGCGCTGACGGTCTACAACTACATGCCCGAGCAGGCGCGCAAGAAAGGCGCGCCCATCGCCTGGTTCGCCATCGAGCCGGCGATCGCGCGCTCCAACGCGATCGGCGTCGCGCGCCGTGCGCCGCACCCGGCAGCGGCGCTGCTATTTCACGAGTACATGATCACCGAGGCGCAGCAGCTGATGACGACAATCGACTATGTGCCGACCAACACCAAGATGGTGTCGCCCCTTCGGGGCGTGAAGATACTGATCACCGACCCGATCCAGTCGCTCGACGAGGCGGAAAAGTGGAGCAAGCTGTTTGACGACACCGTCGTCAGCCGCGGTGGCCGCTAGGCGCTGCTGCGCGCCCGATCGACCCGCCACCCAATCCGCCACGAACCGCCCTAGGAAACTTTATGACCGACACCATCGCCGTACCCGCGCCGATCGCGCCGCAGCGCCCGATGCGCGAGGTCTGGCTGATCACGGCCGGCCACGCGCTGACGCACTGGTATCCGGCGACCTTCTACCTGCTGCTGCCGCTGATCGGCAACGAACTCGGCCTGTCGTTCGGCGAGATCGGGCTGATCATGAGCTGCCAGTATGTGGCGGCCGCGCTGGCCAATATTCCGGGCGGCGTCCTGGTCGACACCGTCGGGCGCAAGGGCATGCTGATGGCGCTGTCGCTGTTCTGGGTCGGCTTTCCTTACCTGCTGATGGGCTTCACCCACAGCTACGCGATGCTGCTGGTGTGCGTTGCGATGGTCGGCGTTGGCAACAGCCTGTGGCACCCAACGGCGATACCGACGCTGGCGCGCGGTTATCCGGAGCGCAAAGGACTGGTGCTGTCGCTGCACGGCATGGGCGGCAATGCCGGCGACGCGCTCGCGCCGCTGGCGGTGGGCGCGATGCTGACGCTGCTGAGTTGGCGCGAGGTGGTGGTGCTCAATGTGCTTCCGGGCCTGCTGATGTCGCTGCTGCTGCTGGTGTTTCTGGGCACGATGCGCATCGGCGCCAAGAAGGCTGCCGGCACGGTGGGCGACGCGCCGCGGCAGTCGCTCGCCGACTACGGCCGGGGTCTGCGTGCGCTGATGCGCAACCGCAGCCTGGTGCTGCTGTCGACCAGCGGCGCCTTTCGCGCCATGACGCAGAACGCGCTGCTGACATTTTTGCCCCTGTACCTGGCGCGCGAGCTCGGCTATTCGCTGATGCTGGTGGGTGCGGCGATGTTCGCGCTGCAGACGGCGGGGCTGGTGGCGGCGCCCATCGCCGGCCACCTGTCGGACCGGCTGGGCCGGCGCAGCGTGATGGCGGTGAGCATGGCGATGACCGCCTTGCTGCTGCTGCTGATGGCGGTGGCTGGGCACTCGCCGGCTTTTGTCGTGATCGTCGCGGTGCTGGGTTTTTTCCTGTATGCGCTGCGACCGGTGCTGCAGGCCTGGCTGATCGAGGCGACGCCCAAAAACATGGGCGGCAGCAGCATCGGCGTGCTGTTCGGCGCGCAGTCGCTGGGCTCGTCGGTCGCGCCGCTGATCGGCGGCCTGATTGCCGACCACTACGGACTGGGCGCGACCTTCTACTTTCTCGCGGCGACCATCGTCTGTGCCAACCTGTTCATCCTGATGATGCCCAAGGACGGGGTCTCGGCGCCATGATGTTGCTTCTGCCTGCGAGACGATCGCCTACCAAAAACTGCGCCAGGACGCGCGCATGGATATGAGCACTCCCAAGACCCCGGCCATTCCCGCGAAGGCCAGCGCCAGCGGTCGCCTGTCGTCGGTCGCGTCGGCGCTGCTGCTGCTCAAGGTCTTCGGCGACGCGGATGCCGAACTCGGCATCAGCAGCATCGCCAAGACGCTGGGGCTGGCCAAGAGCACGGTGCACCGGCTGGCCGTGACGCTGGCCTCCGAAGGTTTTCTGGAGCAAAACCCGGACAACGGACGTTACCGCCTGGGGCTGGCGCTGTTTTCCCTCGGCGCGCTGGTGCGCCAGCGGATGGACGTGTCGAACCAGGCGCGACCGCTGCTGGGACTGCTGCGCGACCGGGCCCAGGAGGCGGTGCATCTGGCGATCCTGTCGCAGGGCGAGGTGGTCTACCTGTACAACCTGGAAAGCGCGCAGGCGATCGGTATTCGCTCGTACATCGGCGTTCGCAAGCCGGCCTTTTGCACCTGCGAGGGCCGGGTGATGCTGGCCTTCGGCGCGCTGGAGCAGGCGACGGCGGTGCTCAAGCAGCCGCTGCTGGCGCGTACACCCCGGACCGTCACCGACCCCAAGGCGCTGCTGCGCACGCTGGCCGAAGTGCGCCAGAGCGGCTACGCGATTGACGACGAGGAGAGCGAGATCGGCATCCGCGGCGCAGCGGCACCGGTGCGCGATATGTCCGGGCGGGTGGTGGCGGCGGTCGGGCTCGCTGGCCCCACCCAGAGGCTGACCAAAAAGGATCTGCGCGCGCTGGTGCCGCAGGTGGTGGCCACCGCCGACGCGATTTCGGCCCGGCTCGGTTTTCAGTCGCGCTAACGATTTTTGATTTTTTGAATTCCCACCGCATGGACGCCCACCCGATTCCCGCCGCGCACCGGATCCGCATCGCCGGCTCTGACGCAGTTTTTGACTGCGCCGACGGTGACACGCTGCTGCGCGCGGCGCAGCGCGCGGGGCTGGGTTTTCCCTACGAATGCAACGTGGGCTCCTGCGGCAACTGCAAGTTCGAACTGGTCGAGGGCGCGCTGCAGATGGCCTGGGAGCAGGCGCCGGGCTGGACCGACAAGGATCGCGCGCGCCAGCGTTACCTTGGCTGCCAGGCCCAGCCGCTGGGTGCGTGCAGCGTCAAGCTGCGGCTGGACCCGCGCTGCGCGCCGGTCCACAGGCCGACGCGCGGCGACGCACGGCTGCTGGCCCGGCGTGCGATCACCCACGACATCAGCGAGTTCCGCTTCGCGCTGGCGCTGGCGCAGCGTTTCGAGCCCGGACAGTACGCGCTCGCGCATCTCGACGGCGTGGTCGGTGCGCGCGCCTGGTCGATGAGCAATGCGCCGATCGACGACAACGCCGACGGTGCGGTGTGGGAGTTCCAGGTGCGCCGGCTTGCAGGTGGCAAGGGCAGCGATGCGCTGTTTGACGCGCTACAGATCGGCCAGCGCATCGGCATCGACGGCCCTTACGGCATGGCCTGGCTGCGCCGCGACGCGCCGCGCGACATCCTGTGCCTGGCGGGGGGCTCGGGCCTGGCGCCGATGGTGTCGATCGCGCGCGGTGCGATGGCCGAGCCGCAACTCGCGCAGCGCCAGTTGCACTTCCTGTACGGCGCGCGCACGCCCGCCGACGTCTGCGGCCAGGAGCTGCTGCGCGCGCTGCCGGGCTGGGGCCAGCGGCTCGATTACCAGGCGGTGGTGTCCGACGCCGCTGCGCGCGATGGCGGCTGGAGCGGCGCCGTCGGCTACCTGCACCAGGCGGCGCTCGAGCGCTTCGGCGAGCGGCTGGCGCAGATGGAAATCTATTTTGCCGGGCCGCCGGCGATGGCGAATGCCACGCAGCGCATGCTGCTGGACGCCGGCGTTCCGATGGCGCAGGTGCACTTCGATCAGTTTTATTGAGACCCCATGCCCCTATCCGACACCAAGGCGCCAAGCGGCGGACACACGCTGCAGGACCACCAGTTGGGAACCGACCTGGGCGACGCGCATGCGCACGGCGAAGGCGCCGACCATGACCACGACCACGACGACTTCGAGCGCGTTCCCGGCGCCTCCGACCACGCGCTGTGGCTGCAGGACAACGTGGTGCTGCACAGCGTGGGCATCGACATCGGTTCGGCCGGAACCCAGGTGGTGTTCTCCAACCTGCACCTGCAGCGGGTGTCCGACCAGCTGTCGACACGCTATGTGGTGGTCGCGCGCGAGCCGGTCTACCAGTCGCCGAGCACGCTCACGCCTTACCAGAGCGAGACGCTGATCGACGCCAAGGCCATCGGCGACATCATCGAGCGCGCCTATGCTGCGTCGGGCCTGCACCCGGACCAGATCGACGCCGGTGCGGTGATCCTTACCGGCGAGGCGCTGCGCCGTGAGAACGGACAGGCGATCGCCGAAATGCTGGCCGAACAGGGCGGCGAGTTCGTCTGCGCCACCGCCGGCCACCACATGGAAAGCATGCTGGCGGTTTTCGGTTCGGGCGCCGCGCGGCGCTCCTACGATGACAAGTCGACCATCCTCAACGTCGACATCGGCGGCGGAACGACCAAGCTGGGCCTGGTGCGCGACGGCGAGCTGGTCGCCACCGCCGCGGTGCACCTGGGCGGGCGCCTGCTGGTGGTGGACCCGGTGGGCTGCATCACCCGGCTGGATCCGGCGGGGCGACGGCTCGCGCTGCGCGCGGGCTTCGACTGGCAGGTCGGCACGCTGGTGCAACCCGGGCAGCTGCAGCGGCTCGCCGACAGCATGGCCGACGCGCTGGTGCGGGTCCTGCGGCACCAGTGCGGCTTGCGCGACGTGACCGAGCTGCTGCTGACCGACCCGCTGCCTGCGGTGTCGGATATCGACGGCCTGATGTTTTCCGGCGGCGTGGGCGAATATGTGTACCACCGCGAAAGCCGCGATTTTGGCGACCTCGGCAAGCTGTTTGGCGAGGCGCTTCGGCTGCGGCTTGACGCCGGCGCGCTGCCCTGGGCGCTGCTGCCCGCCGGCGAGTGCCTGCGCGCCACGGTGCTCGGCGCCTCCGAATACAGCGTGCAGCTCAGCGGCAACACCACCTTTGTATCCAACCCCGGCGTGCTGCTGCCGCGCAAGAACCTGCAGGTGGTTCCGCTGGCGTTCGCGCTGCCGGAGCGCATCGAGTCGGCCGAGGTGGCGCGCGCGCTGACGCGCTCGTTCCTGCGCCACGACCTGCGCGAGGGCGAGCAGGACAACGCGATTTCGCTGCGCTGGAGCGGAACGCCGAACTACGCGCGGCTGGCCGCGCTGGCCGATGGCCTGCTGGCCGCGCTGCCGCGCAGCTTGGCTGCGGGCCGGGCGCTGTATCTGGTCGCCGACGGCGACATCGCGCAGACGCTGGGCCACCTGCTGCAGGAAGACCCGCGGGTGCGCGGCGAGGTGCTGGTGATCGACGGCGTCACGCTGTGGGGCTTTGACTTCATCGACCTTGGCCGCATCCGCATGCCGTCGCGCACGGTGCCGGTGACGATCAAGTCGCTGGTGTTCAGCGAGGACCCGCGCGCGCACGGCAAGTCGGACCCGGCGCCTGCGCCGGGCCACCGCCACGAGCACGACCACAGCCATGCGCACGGCCATGAGCATTCGCATGGCCCCGATCATGGCCACAGCCATTCGCACGACCACGAGCATGCCCATGGTCACGACCACACCCATTCGCACGACCATGGCCACACGGCCTGAGCAGCGCACGCATTCCTGAAAGATTTCGCATGAGTACAGAAGCAATGGCATTGAACTTGGCGCCCTCGCTGGCGCTGGTCGGCATGCTCGGCTTTCGCCACGGCTTTGACGCCGACCATATCGCCGCAGTAGACGGCATGACGCGCGCGCGCCAGCTGCACCACAGTTACTGGAGCGCACGCCGGGTCGGGCTGCAGTTCGCGCTGGGCCACAGCGCGGCCATCCTGGCCGCGTCGCTGCTGCTGTACGGCCAGAGCGCCGCGCTGCCGCAGTGGCTCGACGGCTTGGGGCTGGCGATCTCGACCTGCTTCTTGCTGTTCATCGCCGCGTCCAATGCGGGCCATGCGCTGCGACCGGGCGCCGCCAGCGTGGCCGCCAGCGGCCCGGTCGCTGCGCTGCTGTTTCGCCTGAGCGGCGGCAACCTGCATCCGGCGCTGGTCGGAATGGCTTTCGCGATGTCCTTCGACTCGCTGGGGCAGGCGATGTTTTTCGCCAGCCACCAGGCGGGCGCCAGCAGCATCTGGGTGGTGGCGCTGATGGCGGCGGTGTTCGGCTGCGGCATGATGCTCGCCGACGCCAGCAACGGCGCGCTGCTGGCCTGGTTTGCCAACCGCAGCGACCGGATTGCGCGCCAGGCCAGCCGCTTGAGCAGCGCCTTCATTGCCTTGCTGGCGCTGTTGACCGCTGGCGCCGGCATGCTGCGCGAGTTCCGGGGTGGTTTCGCGCAGGGCTGGGACGCGCTGGGCATCTGGACCGGCGTTGGCCTGCTGTGCGTGACCTCGCTGTTCTACACCGGCCGCATCCTGTTGCAACGAGCGCGGCTGCATGGCGCCGAAGCTGCCCCCTAGCGCCGACGCGACGGCGCTGCGCGCGCCGGCATCGGCCTTTGAACTCTTCACCGCTTTCGCCTGGATTTCCTTGCGCAGCTTCGGCGGTGCGCTGGCCTTCGTCGAGCGCACCGTGGTGCGCGACAAGCGCTGGCTGAGCGCGGAAGATTTTCTGGGCGTGTACGCCATCGGACAGGTTCTTCCGGGCCCGACCGGCATGTCTTTTTGTGTGCTGCTGGGCGACCGTTTTTTCGGCCTGCGTGGCGCGCTGGCGGCGCTCGGCGGCTTTCTGCTGATTCCGGGTGCGCTGGTGCTGGCCATTGCGTCGCTGTTTCAACAGTTCCAGCACCTGCCCCAGGTGCAGGGCGCGCTGCACGGCATGGGCGCTGCCAGCGTGGGCCTGATCATCATCACCGCGTTGCGTATGGCGCGCACGCTGCGCGGCCAGCGCGTGGGCATCGCGGTCGCCCTGCTGGCTTTTGCGGCGGTGGCCCTGGCGCGGCTGCCGGTCAGCACCGTGGTACTGACGCTGGGGGTCGCGTCGGTCGCCTGGGCCTGGCGGGTGGCGCGATGAGCGGCGCCGAGCTCGGCGCGCTGTTCCTGCACTTCCTGTCGATATCGGTCTTCGCCACCGGCGGCGCGCTGGCGCTGGCGTCGGACATGCACCGCTATGTGGTCGACGAGCATGCCTACATCAGCCATACCCAGTTCGTGAACTCGATCGCGTTGGCGCAGGCGGCGCCCGGACCCAATATTCTGTTTGTCACCGTCATGGGTTGGCAGATCGCCGGCATCCAGGGCGCGCTGGCGACCACCGTCGGGCTGTCGCTGCCGGCGCTGGTGTTTCCGATGCTGGTGTCGCGGCTCGGGCGCATGGCGCAGTTTGACCGGCTGCTGCAGGCGCTCAAGCGCGGCCTGGGGCCGGTGGCGATGGGCCTGATGGCGTCGACCTGTTTTTTGCTGTTGCGCGACGCGCCCGGTGTCTGGAAGGGCGCAGCGATCAGCGCCGTGACGCTGGCGCTTCTGGCGGCGACCCGCATCCCGCCGGTGCTGCTCATCGTCGCCTTCGGCGCGCTCGGCGCGCTGATCGACTGGTAGGCGCGCGGGCGACGCCAATCCCGATGCGCGCCATGGTGTTGTGAAAATGCGAATATCTTCGCATTTCGGGTAAACCCCAATGGGCATTCGCGAGGCGAATCGGCTTAATGGGTATACTGTCCTTGCTGAAAGAACAGCGTTCCGCATGGAGGAACCAGCCGGTTCCACCTGCCGCCGCAAACCCCGCGCTGCGGGGCCTGCAGATTGCAATCACACTGGAGATCCTATGAAGTTCAAAACCCGCGCGCTGACACTCGCTTGCCTCGCAGCTCTTGGCATGGCGCAATCGGCGCAGGCCATCGAGGTCGCAGGCAAACTGCTTGAGGTCTACGGCAACGTTTACCCACAGTTCCAGAACAGTTCTTACACCGACTCGGTCGCCACCGGGGTAATGTCGAGCAATATGACAAGCGGCAAGGCAGCGGCCGGAACCAACACCTTTAAGGCGGCACCTATCGACAAGACGCAGCTCAACTGGGTCAACTCCTACATCGGCTGGAAGGGCGAGAAGGAATTCGGCGACGTGACCGTGGGCTACGACCTGCAGGGAACGCTGGCTAAGAACGTCGAGGCGGGTACCTCGCTGTTCGCGGACACCCGCGACGCCTTCGTCTACGTCGAGCACAAGACGATGGGAACGGTGACCATCGGCCAGATCGACACCATCTACAAGCAGTACGGCGACCGGCTGCGCATGCTCGGCGTGAGCTCGAGCAACATCAACTCGACCAGCACCATCGTCTCGGGCGTCGGCTGGAAGCCCAACTCGGCAGCGACCACCGCAGCCGGAACCTCTTCCTTCAACACCCGTATCGGTGGCCAGATCATTTACGAAACGCCTTCGATGGGCGGTGTCAAGGCCGGCTTCTCCTACCGGCCGGACCCGAGCAAGACGCTGACGCAGGACGCGTCGCTGATGGCAGCGGGACTGAAGTGGAGCGACTCCAAGTACTTCATCGGCGCTGGCTATGAGCGGCACAACGACTACCGCGCCTTCAGCGGCACTGGCGCGGTGGAAGCGGCGACGACGATTTACAACGCGAACCCGCGCTCGCAGGATACCGTGCTGCGCGGCTCGGTGGGCTACACCGACGGACCGCTCAAGCTCGCGGCCGACCTCAGCAGCCTGGAGTACACCGAGGCGGCCGCCACGGTGGGCAAGTTCAGCGGCTACAAGACCACCGCCTGGCAGGTCAGCGGCGAGTACAGCCTGAGCGCGAACTGGGTCGTCGCAGGCAACTACGCCAGCAACGACGCCGGCTCCTGCTCGCTGCTCGGCGGCGCCACCTGCTCGACCTTTGGCCAGGGCGGAACGCTGCTGAGCCTGGGCGGCATGTACAAGTTCGACAAGAACATCGGCATCTTTGCGATTTACACGCTCAACAGCGCCAACGAGAGCGCGACCTTTGCGTCGAGCGCGATCGGCGGCAAGGCGACCAATATGGCGATGGGCATTCAGGTCAAGTTCTGATCCTGGCAACGCCAACAGGCCGGCGCCCCGCGAAGGGCGCCGGCTTTTTTTATGGGGGTACCCGACATGATGGCCGGTGACAACAGCATGCAACTGCGCAGCACGTGCGTGGCGGAAACTGAAACAACGAAGCCGCCCCAGCGCGCTGCATGGGCGCTGCGCCATAGCGCTGTGGTGGCGCTGCTGCTGGGTAGCTTTACGCTGTCGCAGGCGCAGGACGCGACCCGCGGGCGGGCGCTGTATATGCAGCACCAGTGCTACAGCTGCCACGGCACCGAGGGGCAGGGCGGCGAGCGCAGCGCCGGGCCGGCCATAGCGCCCAGCCCGACGCCCCTGCAGGCCTTCGAGCTGCAGCTGCGCCAGCCACGCGCGAGCATGCCGCGCTACAACGCGCAGGCCATCGATGCCGACCGGGTCCGGGACTTGTACGCCTATGTGGCGGCCATACCGGCGTCGCCCGGCGTGGCCGCCATTGCCCTGCTGCGCGAGGCGATGCGCACGCCCTAGGCTGGCGCAGGCGCTTGCTGTAACAAGGGGGCCCGCGCCGCTTCTTGCCCTTCTTGGTTAGCGGGCCTGGCAGACCACGTCGACCAGCGCCGGCCGGCCCTGCTTGACTTCGGCCAGCGCGCGCTGCAGCGCGCCGCGCAGTTGCGCCGGGTCGCTGATCGGGCCCTCGGCCCAGACGCCATGGCCCTGCGCGATCTTGGCGAAGTCGATGTCGGGGTTGCGCAAGCTGTTGCCGATCCAGGCCTGGTCGGTGCGCCGGTTGTGCAGCGAGCCCATGCGTTGCAGGTGCATCACTTCCTGGTAGTAGCCGCGGTTGTTGTGCATCACCATTAGCAGGGGAATCTTGTGGTGCGCGGCGGTCCACAGCGCGCCCGGCGCGTAGAGCAGGTCACCGTCGGGCTGGAAGCTCACGGTGAGCTTGCCCAGCGCCTTGTTCGCCAGCGCGACGCCGACCGATCCCGGCAGCCCGTAGCCCACGCCCTGCCCGCCCGAGCCGCCGAACATCTGCTGGTAGTCGGTGGTCGGCCATAGCTTGCGCGCCCAGGCGATGCGGTCGCTGACCGCCAGCGACCAGGGCTCGTTCTGGATCACGCCCCAGGTTTCCATGGCCAGGCGCGCGGTGCTGATCGGCGAGGCGTTCCAGCCCAGCGCGGCGGCCTCGCGCGCGTCGTGCAACTGCTTGTCCCAGCGCCGGCGCATTGGCTCGCGCCGCGCGGTGATGGCGCTGGTCTGCGCGGCGCTGGCGTTCTTCAGGATCAGCTCGGTTAGCAGCGGCATCGACGCCTGCGCCTCGCCATGGATCGCCAGGTCGACCGACAAGAAGCGCTGAAAGTCCTGGTAGTTCGAGCGGATTGCCGAGTCGCCGAAGCCCACGGTGATGATTTTCACGTCGGGCCGGGCCAGTGGCTGCACCGTCTTTTGCGGGTCGAGCAGCGCGTTGACCTGGCCCCAGGGGTCGGCGACCTCGAGCATCAGGATCACGTCGGCGTCGCGCACCAGCGCGCGCTTGAGGTCGCTGTGGTTGAGCGGGTGGGCGCTGGGGAAGTTCATCCGCCCGCCCAGATCGACCACCGGCGACTGCAGCGACTCGGCCAGCGCCACCAGGCGGTTCACCCCGTCTTGGCTGCGCGCCGCGCGGTCGGCGATGATCAGCGGATTCTTCGCGCCCAGCAGCATGCGCGCGGCCTCGGCGATGGAGCCGCTGTCGCCCTGCACCGGTCGCACCGGGCGCAGCAGCGGCATCGTCGGCGCTGCGCCGTGGATCGCGTCCTCCTGCAGGTCGATGTCGGCCATGATCACCACCGGCCCTTGTTGCCCGGTGGTGGCGACCCGGTAGCCGCGCACGGCAGACTCGGCGAAATGCTGCAGCGAGCCCGGCGCGTCGTCCCACTTGACGAAGTCACGGATCAGCAGCGCCGCGTCCTGCACCGAATGCGACCATTCGGTGCCGGGCCGGCGCTTGCTCGCGTCGATGCCGTTGCCGGCGAAGATCATCATCGGCACCCGGTCGCACCAGGCGTTGTAGATCGCCATGCTGGCGTGCTGCAACCCCACCGTTCCGTGCGCAAACACGCCCATCGGTTTGCCAGCGGCCTTGGCGTAGCCGTGCGCGATGGCGACCGACGACTCCTCGTGCAGGCAGGTCAGCAGTTCGGGGCTGTTGCCGCCGTAGTTGACCAGCGACTCGTGCAGGCTGCGAAAGCTCGACCCCGGGTTCGCGCTGATAAAGCCCAGGTCGAGCTGCTTGACCACGTCGACCATGAAGTCCGATCCCGGCCGCTCGATGCTCATCGCGCCGCGCTCGGGCCTGGCCGCTGCCTTGGACGGCTCGGCCGCCTGCGCGGGCTGCGTCGCCTGCACCGCAGCGATCGCAGCGGCCGCGCTGCCGGCTCCTGCGGCCGCGCTGCGCAGGAACGCGCGCCGGCTGGCGCCGGCATCGGCGCCGGCTGGGTCTGCGCGCTCGGGCTCGGATGTGTCGTGCATGGCGGGTCTCCTGGTGGGGCGGTTGGAAGATGCTAGCTGAGATTCAGATCGGCCCTGCGCCCAGCGTGTCGACCGCGGCGATCAGCGCGCGCGCCATCTCCGGGTGGCTGCTGGCATGGCCGGCTTGCGCGATCCGCTGCAGACTGGACCCGGGCCAGGCGGCGTGCAGCGCGATGGCGGCGGCCACCGGCGTGACCCGGTCGGCTTCGCCGTGCACGATGGCGCCGGGAATATGCGCCATGCGCTGCGCGTTGCGCAGCAGCGCGCGCTCCGGCAGGAAGAAGGCGTTGCGCGCGTAATGCACGCCGATGCGCGCGGCAGCCAGCGCGCCGGCTTCGGGCGCCCCGTAGGCTGGCGTGGCAGGCTCCATCAGCGCGCGCTCCCATTGCAGCCAGGCGCTGGCGGCGCGCAGCGCGCGGTCCGGGTCGGGGGCGTCGAGTTGGGCGGCGAGCGCGGCCAGCCAGCGCTGCGCGGGCGCGTCGATGGCCGCTTCCTGCCCCGGCTGCGCCAGCGCGTCGTGCAGGCGCAGCCAGGCGGCCCGGTGGCTGCGCGCTGCGCCGTCTGGGCTGTACAGCCAGCGCTGCTCGCGCAGCGTCGCGGTGAACACGCCGCGCAGCACCAGCGCGCGCACCCGTTGCGGGTGCTGCTGCGCGTAGGCCAGCGCCAGCGTAGCGCCCCAGGAGCCGCCCATCAGCAGCCATTGGCCGATGCGCAGGTGCTCGCGCAGCGCCTCCATGTCGGCGACCAGGTCCGCGCTGCGGTTGGCGCCGATGGCCGCCTGTGGCAGCGAGCGGCCGGCGCCGCGCTGGTCGAACAGGACGATGCGGTGGCGCTGCGGGTTGAACCAGCGCCGGTCGTCGGCGCTGCAGCCCGCCCCCGGGCCGCCATGCACGAACAGCGCCGGCAGGCCGAGCGGGTTGCCGCTGGTCTCCCAGTAGACGCGGTGGCCGTCGCCTACCGCCAGCCAGCCGCTGTCGTGGCAGGCCAGCGGCGGGTACATGCTTTGCCAGGCGTGGGCGCTGCGCGGGTCCATGGCGCCTTCGCTCGGTGCAGCCGGTGGGCGCTGCCTAGGCCAGCCGGCGCACTGCGTCGCGGCCCAGCGCCGCGCTTTGCGGAAACACCAGCGACTTGATGACCACCGGCACCGCGCCCGAGGTGTCGAGCAGCGCGCCGATGTCGATGAAGTCGAATTCCTGCAGCACGATGCCGTCGATCGACACCACCGGATTGGGCAGCGCACGCTCACTGTGCGCGTGGATGCCGACCAGCCCGCCGATGTCGCCGTCGCCGACCAGCACCAGCGCCAGTCCCTGCGACAGCAGGCTGTGCAGCCCCTGCGCGATGCCCTGGCAAAAAGCGTCGAGCCGCGCGTAGGTGGCGGAACCCTGCCAGCGGTAGCACAGCGCCACCGGCTGCTCGCTGTCCAACAGGTCCATGCGCCGTAGCGCGATGCGCACCGCCTCGGCGATCGCTTCGGGGTCGAGCCGCTCGGCGTCCAGGGGCAGCGCCGGCGTGATCACCGGCAGGTTGCGCAGCGGCAGCGTGTGGTGTGGCTGCACGAAGATGGTTCCGCCGCTGACCTGGATGGTGTACTGCGAGGCGCCGACGACGGTGGCGCGGATGCCCTGGTCCGGCGCTTCGAGGCGAACGCCCCAGGCCTGCACCCGTTGCAGCATGGCGCGCGCCAGCGCCGGGCCGAGGTCGCCGTAGTGCCGCGCTTCGCGGTGGTAGATGTATTCGGATACGCCGCCGGAGAAGCTCAGCGCGTCGGGCTTGCGCTGATGGGCCATCGGCGCCAGTCGCAGCAGCGACGCGGTGGCGGCGCCGAGTTGGGGCGCGCGCATGGCGTCGAACAGGTGCTCGGCCATGCGCTCGACCAGCCGGGCGACGCCGGCGGCGTCGGGCAGCGCGCCGATGCACAGATCCAGCCCCACCTCGCCGGCGAGCCGGGCGGCAGCGGGCTCGATGCGCTGCACCCGGCCCTGCGCGTCAAAAGCGAGGATGCGCGCGCCGATGTCGATGGCGGTGAATTCGACGACCGCGCCGGCCTCGCAGACCGCGATCTTGGAGGTGCCCCCGCCGATGTCGACATTCATCACCCGCGCCGTGTCGCGGATCGAGCGCGCTGCGGCGCCCGAGCCAAATGCAGCGAGTTGGGTTTCGAGCGCGTCGCCGGCGCTGACAGCGACGAAACGCCCGGCCTGCGCGGCAAACAGGTCGCCGATGGCGCGCGCGTTGCTGCGCCGTACCGCCACGCCGGTCAGGATCAGCGCGCCGCTGTCGATCTGCTCGGGCCGCACCTTGGCCAGCGCGTACTGGCGCTCGATGAAGCTCTGCAGCGCCGCCGCGTCGATGCTTTCGTCGGCGGCGTAGGGCGTGAGCAGCACCTCGGACTCGTGCACCACCACGCGCTCGGAGACGATATAGCGGTTGTCCAGCCGCTCAAGCAGCAGGCGCGAGAAGACCAGGTGCGAGGTCGACGACCCGATGTCGACGCCGACGCTGACCAGGACGATCTCGTCCTCGAACTCCATGCTGCGCCGCACGCTGCTGAAGAATACCCGGCCGCCCTCGCTCGCGCTCATGCTGCTGGGGGTGGGGCGCTGTGCGGGCGCGTCAGACGACCTCGCCGGTGGAGGCGCCGGTGGGGGCTTCGTACCAGGCGGACTCCATCCGGTTGGGAACCCCGTTCTTGCGCAGCGTCTCTTCGTATTCGCGGCGGATGTAGCGGTCTTCCATCCAGTACGGAATCGCGGTGCCGCCCTCGTTGACGTCGATCGCGGTGTAGTCGGTGTGCTTGGCGCCCGGCGCACCGGGGTCGCGTCCCGGGTTGTGCGGTCCGAACCAGGCCGTCAGGCGCAGCGGTTCTGCGCCGGCGCTGAAATGCTGGTGGTACCAGCGTGCGCCGCCGGGGGCCGCGGTGACCATGCCGACCGGTTCGTAGTCGAGCCTGCGCACCTCGTCGGCCTTGCCGCTTTCCCACGGCCGCTCGCCGTTGCGTTCGGGCCAGGAATAGGTGTAGCCCTTTCCCTTGAGGCAAATAAGCACCGCCGCCGAGGTGTGGGCGTGGGCCTTGGAGTAGCGGCCGTTCTCGTGCTGTCCGATCCAGTAGTAGAACTGGTTGTTGGTCATGAAGGGCTCGACCCGGCGCCAGCCCAGCGAACGCCGGTTGTCCAGCGGAAGCTCGCAGTTCACCACGTCGGGTATGAAGTTGGTACGGCGCATCGCCAGCCCGCGCACCGGGTCGGGCTCGATGTCGTCCTTGGGCTTGAAGAAGTCGTCGGCGCCGTTGAAGCGGTCACGAAACACGAAGGGGTTGTTGAACACCGCATCGACGTTGTTGATCATGTTGAGCACATTGGGCGCGGTGTTGCCCGCCAGCAGCAGCGCGCCGCCCGAGGTGGCGTTGACGATGCGAAACCAGGCGTTCATCGGGATCGAGAACATCGAGCCCTTCTGCCATTCGAAGACATGCTTCTTGGCGTCGCCCTCCTGCCAGACCTCGGTCGTTCCCCGGCCCTCGACGACCAGGTAGATTTCCTCGTACATATGGCGCTGCGCGTGCAGCGCGCCCATGGGCGGCACCTCGACGACGAAGCAGCCCCATTTGGTCTCGGTGCCATAGAGCTGGATGAAGTGGCCCTTGCCGCCGGTGCGTTTCCAGTCCACCAGCGGCAGGTTTTGCACCTTGCTGATGCCGATATCGCGAAATACCGGAATCCCTTCCTGCTCCATGAAAGCGTCGTAGGGAGTGGGCTGCTTGCGGAACTCGCCAAAACCGGCCTTCTTGCCGCCGGAGGGTTCGTGCCAATGGGTCTGGTCTTTGTCGTGGGGCATGGATGCTCGCTGTGTGCTGCGCCGCAGGCGGGCGCGGGGGCTGGCTCGGTGTTCTTTCATGCGGAACACGGTTCCTTTATTTGAACCGATCGGTATTTAACCATATACTTTGTTCGGCGTCAAAAACCGGGCTTGGAAAATCCCCGGCGCGCGTCCGGTGCGCCGCGCCGCGGCGCGCATTCAAGGAGTCTTGCGGTGCGATCTATTTGGTGTGCGGTTTTGTTGGCAGCGGCCTGGGGGCAGGGGGCACTGGCGCAGGCGCAGGCGCCGGCGCCGCACCAGGCGGTCTTTATGTACAAGGGCGCCGACCGCGACGCGCGGCTGGTCGAGCGTGCCCGGCAGGAGGGCAGCGTCTCGGTCTACACCTCGCTGGCGCCGACCGAAGCCGCGCCGCTGGGCGAGGCTTTCGAGAAGAAATACGGCGTCAAGGTGCAGTTCTGGCGCGGCCTGAGCGAGGGCGTGGTGCAGCGCATTATTTCCGAGGCGCGCGGGCGGCGCCATACTTTTGACGTGGTCGAGACCAACGGGCCCGAGGTCGAGTCGCTGGCGCGCGAGCAGGTGCTGTCCGAATTTTTCAGCCCCCATCTGGCCGACATACCCGCGAGCTCGCTGCCCAAGCACGGCATGTGGGCGCCCGACCGGCTGAATTTTTTCATCGTGGCCTACAACACCAACAAGGTCAAGCGCGAAGACCTGCCCAAAAGCTACGAGGGTTTTCTGGAGCCGAAATGGAAGGGCCGTATTTCGATGGAGGCGACCGACTCGGAGTGGATGGCCGGCGTGGTCAAGCAGTGGGGCGAGGCGCGCGGCATGGGCTTCATGCGCAAGCTGTCCGATATGAAGCCCGATATGCGCAAGGGCCATGTGCTGCTGGCGCAGCTGATCTCGTCGGGCGAGGTCGAAGTCGGCCTGACCGCCTACCACGCCAACGCCGAGTCTTTCAAGCGCCGCGGCGCGCCGGTCGAC
>Ga0114970_10000879_pt1 | contig 22672 bp, 16 predicted proteins | sample M_140205_XF_Meta_FD_87030 | JGI IMG/M metagenome (GOLD analysis project Ga0114970, IMG submission 87030) | Freshwater microbial communities from Lake Montjoie, Canada to study carbon cycling - M_140205_XF_MetaG | ecosystem: Environmental > Aquatic > Freshwater > Lake | place: Lake Montjoie...
AACCACTTCACCCCCTGCGTCCCCAGCCTCCGGACCGATATCAACCAGATAATCAGCTTCGGCAATCAGACTCAGATGATGCTCAATCACAATCACCGTGTTGCCATCATCAACCAGCCGATGCAGCACTTTCAGCAACTCCACAACGTCCGCCATGTGCAGTCCGATCGTCGGCTCCTCAAGAAGATAAAGCACCGATTTGGCCGTGCGATTTTCGCGCAACTTTGCATTCGCCGAACGCCCAATGCCTCGCGTCAACTCACTCACCAACTTCAACCGCTGGGCCTCGCCACCACTCAAGGTGGGGCTTGGTTGCCCCAACTTCAGATAACCTAAACCTGTGTCGCAGAGCAAACTCAGCGGTCGCTGAATTTTTGGCTGTGCCCCAAAAAATTCCGCCGCCTGCTCCATGGTCATTTCCATGACCTCCCCAATACTTCGGTCCTGATAAAGCACCTCAAGGGTCGCCGCCGCATACCTCGTTCCCCGACACTCCGAACACGGCGCATAGCAGGTCGGAAGAAAGCTCATTTCGATCTTAATCACCCCTTGCCCAAGACAAGTCTCACATCGACCACCCTCACTATTGAAAGAGAAACGACTCGACGTATAACCACGCATCCGCGCCACAGGCATCTGGGCATAAAGCGCACGAATTTCATCAAAAACTTTAATGTAGGTCGCTGGCGTGGAACGCGATGTCTTTCCTATTGGGGATTGATCTACCTCATAGACTGCCTCAAAAAACTCCGCCCCCAACAATTCCCTATACCCCACGGTCAGGGGGTTTTTCGCTAACGGCTTCCGCCCTTTCCGGGCCACAACCTCCGCCACCGCGGGCTTGAGGACGCCACGCATCAAGGTGCTCTTCCCCGATCCCGAAATCCCACTGACCACACTCAGCCGCCCAAACGGGAAACGCACATCCACTCCCTTCAGATTATGTAAATCCGCCCCCTTTAACTCCAGCCACCGACTGACCCCTTCAAGCGGCCTCCGGGCTCCCCGAATCGGGTGCTTCAATGGGGTTCGCAAAAATCGACCGGTCGCAGAATTCTCAATCAACTGAACCTCCGCCAGAGTCCCTTGCGCGATCACTTGTCCGCCCCGCGAACCAGCCCCAGGCCCAAGATCGATAATCGTATCCGCCCGACGCATCGTGTCCTCATCGTGTTCCACGATCACGACCGAGTTTCCCTTCCGTTTCAAGGCCTCCAAGGTGTCAAGAAGAGCGGCGTTATCACGCGGATGCAGGCCAATCGTCGGCTCGTCCAGAACATAGAGAACCCCACGAAGATTCGAACCCAATTGGGCCGCCAAGCGAATCCGCTGACTTTCCCCTCCACTCAAAGTCTTCGCCGAGCGATCAAGGGACAAATAATCTAGCCCCACAGATCCCATAAAGTTCAGACGCTGAGCAATTTCCGGGAGAATATCTTCGGCAATGGGTTTTTGCTCTTTTGAAAACTTTAACTTCGAGAAAAGGGCGAGCGCCCCACTGACGGATAACTTGGTGCAGTCGTCAATCGTCTGCCCAAGCACCTGAACATGACGTGCCACGGTGTTTAAACGAGCTCCTGCACAAATCGCACAGGTCTGGGCCTCACCTTCCTCAAGTCGCTCGTGTTGACGCTCTTGCGCCACTTCAATTTCAATCTGTGATTCCAACTTTGGATCCACTGTCACCTTCCAAACCTCTCCAAATCCCTTGCACTCCTCACACCAACCATGGGGCGAGTTAAAGGAAAATAGCCGCGGATCCAACTGCTCAAACGACTGCCCACAACACGGGCAACTCATTTCCGTACTCAAGACCGATAAACGATTTTTATCGTCCATAACCTTTGCCGTACCTCGACCAATTCCCATCGCCCGTTTCACTAACTCTTCAACCGGGGTAGCGTCGGTGCTCTCTCCAACAAGCACATCAATGTTGTGCTCCCGAAATCGTTCCAACTTCGGAAATTTATCCGCTCGCTCAATCTTTCCATCAATCAATAATTCCTCAAACCCTTGCCGCTGCGCCCATTTACCCACCTCAATATGAAATCCTTTCCGAGCCTTCACCAATGGCGCAAGAATTCGCACCGCCCCCCGATTGGCCATGGTTTCGACTTTTTTAGTGACCGCCGCCAAGGTTTGCTTCTCCACCGCCACCTCGCACTTCGGACAAAATTGCGTGCCCAACTTTGCAAACATCAAACGCAGAAAATGATATACTTCAGTGACCGTGGCCACGGTGGACTTTCCTCCACCCCGAGTAATACGTTGCTCAATCGCCACGCTCGGTGGCAACCCTGTAATCAAGTCCACATCAGGCTTTTCCAACTGCTCGACAAACTGCCGCGCATAGGGAGACATCGAATCAAGAAACCGCCGTTGGCCCTCAGCAAAGAGCAAATCAAATGCTAATGTCGACTTCCCTGATCCGCTCAAACCCGTAATGATCACCATCTGATCCCGAGGAATATCTAAGGAGATATTTTTCAAGTTATGCTCCCTCGCCCCTCGCACCGAAATCACGGGCAGAACCGGCAAAGGTCTGGCAGCCGCTGGCAAATTTTCCAGTCCACCCAATGGCAACATTCCCGCAGGACCGTTGAGGACCGCACGCAGATACCGACCGGTGTGCGACTCCTCGCACTTCGCCACTTCTTCTGGCGTTCCTTCCACGACCACCAGCCCTCCACCAATCCCCGCCTCTGGCCCTAAATCAATCACATAATCCGCACACTTAATCACCTCAAGATTATGCTCAATCACCAACAATGAGTTGCCCTGTTTCACTAAACGCTCAAAAACACTCATCAACAAAGCGACATCGTCAAAATGCAACCCCGTGGTCGGTTCGTCAAAAATCAGCAGACAGTTTTCATCAGTCTGATTGGTCAAACGCTCCACCAACTTCAACCGTTGCGATTCTCCTCCACTCAAAACATTCAGCGGCTGTCCAAGCGTCAGATAGCCCAGTCCGACTTCCTCCAAAACGACCAAGGGACCCACCAACTTCTTCTTCCCCAAATCCGTAAAAAAGCGAATCGCTTCACTCACCGTCAACTCCAAGATCTCGTGGATGTTTTTCTGCTCAAATCGCACCTCTAAAATCTGAGGCTGATAGCGTTTCCCATCACATTCTGGACAGCGAATGAAGACATCACTCAGAAATTGCATCTCGATTTTCTCGAATCCCATTCCACTACAACGCTCACAACGCCCCACTCCCGCGTTAAAGGAAAATGCCCCCGCAGTCAGACCATGAGTCACGGCATCGGGGGTGTTTGCAAAAATCTCCCGGATGCCATCAAATACCCCGAGGTAGACTGCGGGGGTCGATCGCGGAGTCCGCGAAAGCGGCGACTGATCGACCATCATGACCTGCTCGACTTTGTGAGCCCCAATTAACTTCCGAATCAACCCAGGAGATTGGTCCGTCGGCAAGTTCTTCGTGGAGAGAAGGTTCCCATAGAGAACTTCATGAACGAGAGTGCTTTTCCCCGAGCCCGAAACTCCCGTAACGCAGGCCAGAACCCCCAAAGGAAAGTTCACATCGATGTCTCGCAAGTTATGCTCTTGCGCACCTTTCACGGTGATAAAACTGGTCGGTTTCCGACGCTTCTTCGGCACAGGAATAGACTTCACCCCAGTCAGATAGTCAGAGGTCAGTGTGGACTCTTGCAATTCGCTGAGCGGCCCACTGAAGACCAATTCGCCCCCCTTCGCACCTCGACCTGGTCCAATCTCAATCAGGTTATCCGCTGCCCGAATCACCGCCTCGTCGTGCTCCACCACCAACAAGGTATTTCCCTTATCCCGAAGCTGGCGCATCACCTCAATCAGTCGCCCCGTATCCCGCGGATGTAGTCCAATACTCGGCTCATCAAGAACAAATAAGGTGTTCACCAAAGACGCCCCCAAACAGGTCGTCAGGTTCACGCGCTCCACTTCCCCACCGCTCAATGTTCGCGTCGGTCGATTCAGAGAAAGATATCCCAGTCCCACTTGATCCAAATAGCCCAAACGCGAACACACCTCACCCTTGAGCATTTCCATGGTGTCATCCGTTTTGGTGATCCCCTCCAAACGTGTCTTCAATTCGCACACCGTCATATCCATCAGATCGGGAAGCCTCCGATCGCCCACCCAAAAATTTAAGGTCGCGGGCTGATATCTTCCCCCTTTGCACTCTGGACAAAGGGTATAGTTCCGATACCGACCCAGCATCGCCCGAACATGGACTTTGTAACTCTTCGATTCCAACCACCCAAAGAAACCAACCACCCCATACCAAAGCCCCCGACGACGCAATTCCTCCGCGGAGCTTTGTGGATCCTCCCCGTAAACAACCCAGTCTTGCTCCACCTTGGTTAGCTCCTCAAAGGGAGACATCGTATCCAGATTCTTAATTCGAGCACATCGCATCAAATCCCGCTGGCACTCGTCCCCAATCTCTGTCTGAAAAGGCTTCACTACCCCAAGCGCAAGACTCAGGCTGAGGTCAGGCAATGCCCGCATAATATTCAGGCCGATCGTTCGCCCAAATCCACGACAAGACGGACATGCCCCGTGCGGATGATTGAAACTAAATAACCCCGGCGAAGGCGGAGTAATGTCGACATCACAATGTGCACAGTGCCACCCAGCGCTAAACGGAAGCACCCGATCCGAGGGCTGCAAAATAAAATCAACTTTCCCTTTTCCAAATCGTAAGGCCGTCTCAACCGCCTCATCGAATCGCGAACGAGCGTCCGCAGTCGCCGTCAGTCGGTCCTGAACAACCGGAACCATTCTCGGTAAACTCCGAACTTTAATCGGCTCGTCCGTCCGCATCACTTGGCCCCCAATCCAAACCCTCAAATACCCTTGGGCTTGCAAAAATTTAAAGAAGTCCGCCGACTTCGTCCCCTCAGGAACGGGCACCCCAAAACTGACCAAAAAGGTCTGCCCAGAATAATCCCGATAAACTTCATCGACGATCGACTTCGCCGTTTCTGGCCGAATCACTAGCGAACAGCTCGGGCAACGCGCTTCCGCAATTCGCGGAAAGAGCAGCTTCAAATAGTCATTCGTCTCCGTCATGGTCCCCACCGTGGAACGCGAACTCTTCACGGGATTAGCTTGCTCAATGGCAATCGCCGGGGGAATTCCCTTGATAGAATCGACCTTCGGCTTGTCCATCCGATCAAGAAACTGCCTCGTGTAAGGAGAGAATGTCTCAACGTATCGACGCTGGCCCTCCGCGTAAATGGTGTCAAAGGCGAGACTCGACTTGCCACTCCCACTCGGACCGGAGATGACGTTGAGTTTTCCTAAAGGGAGGTCGAGGTCAATGCCGCGGAGGTTGTTTTGCCACGCGCCACGGATTTCAATCACACCAAGATCGGGGATACTGGTCGGCTTAGTTTTTTTCATTCAAATTTGGGGGCGGGATGCTCGTCGCTTGTTTCGAAAATTGCAACCGTAACCGCCCAAACTTCAAAAAGAGATCTTTGCCATCACCGAAAATCACCCAGCACGGGTGCCTTCCCTTTCACCGGCCAATGCCTCACCCCCCGACAGTTTCTTGACGATCAGGCTGGAGCCTTGTCAGTTGTCCCCTGTGTTCCGTCTCCATCTACTTTTCCTCACCCTCGCCACGGCCTTCACAGTCCTCGCCGAAGACGATCCATCCGCTAAAAAAACCAACCCAAGTCCTCTCCCAGGCCACTCCCTCCATGGCGAGGCCTTCGACGAAGGTCCAAGGCAAGCCGCCGTCCTCCTTCCATTAATGGGCAATATCCAGTTTCCCATCACCACAAAAAATTCTTTAGCTCAAAAGTTTTTCAACCAAGGAGTCGGTCAACTCCACGGGTTTTGGTTCTTCGAAGCCGAACGCTCTTTTCGCCAAGTCGCCACCCTCGACCCCGATTGCGCACTCGCCTACTGGGGTATGGCCATGGCCAACGTCAACAACCCCGAACGGGCCACTAAATTCATCAAAGAGGCCGAAACAAAAAAAGCCCATGCCAGCCGACGCGAACAACTTTGGATCGAAACTTGGTCGGCTTTTCTCTCCTCAAAAAAGAAGGATGAAGGAGAGCTCCGGGCCGCTCTAGTTCGAGCTTTTGAGTCTCTGATTTTTGAATTTCCCGACGACCTAGAAGCCAAGGCTTTCCTCGTCTACCAACTCTGGGATAATAGCCAACACGGCGTCGCCTTGCCTAGCCGTCTCGCCGTCGACGCTCTCGCCCAACAAGTTCTCTCCGCCAACCCCTCCCATCCCATTCAGCACTACCTCATCCACCTTTGGAATGTTTCAAACGACGACAAGCACGCGCTGATCGCCGCATCGCGTTGCGGACAATCCGCCCCAGGGATCGCCCACCTCTGGCACATGCCCGGTCACACCTTTAGCAAGCTCCACCGCTATGCCGATGCCGCCTGGCAACAAGAAGCTTCCGCACGCGTCGATCACTCCTCGATGATCGCCTCCCACACTCTGCCCGAACAAATCCACAACTACGCTCACAACAATGATTGGCTGGTCAAGAGCCTCGTCTACATTGGTAGAGCCCAAGACGCCGTCGATCTCGCCAAAAATATGATCGAGCTTCCTCGCCTCGATTCTACCCACAGCCAAGCCTATAACCTTGGTCGCGAACGCCTCCTCGAAACTTTAGTAAAATTCGCAATGTGGAACACGCTCACTGAACTCGACGGCTCCATCTACCTCAGCCCAGACTCCAAATCAGAAGTAGAATCCAAGCGCCTCGCCGCCATCGGCGTCGCCTGGTTCAATCTAGGAAATCAACAAAAAGGAACCGCCCAACTCGAAGCCCTCGCCGCCCAGTTATCAAAAATTCGCCAAGACCGCATCTCCGCCGCTGACGCCGCCGAAGCCAAAGCGATCAGCGAAAAAAAACCCGCCGATCAAGTCGCCAAGTCGATGGTCGATGCCCTTCGGCAATTTGAATACCCACTCTCGACCAACGCCGCCGCCACCGCCGAAGTCAAACTCTACCAAGCACTAGCAGAGAAAAAGCCCGAGGCGGTTAAACCTCTCCTCGCGGCCGCCCGAGATATCCCCGCAGAGCGTCGCGCCAAAATACATTGGGCGATCGGCGAAACCGAAGATGCCATCAAAATGGCACAACAAGCCAGCGACGCCGACCCCGATCAAGTCCAACCATTGGCTAACCTTGCCCGAATCCTCTGGCTCTCTGGAAAAAAATCCGAAGCCAAAATCACTTTCGAAAAACTTCGTAAACTCTCCGCCCAGATTGATATTCAAATCCCCACATTTGCCGAACTCGCCCCCATCGCTGAAGAACTTCACCTAGAAAAAGACTGGCGCCTTCCCTTAATCTTCCCCCCAGATTCTGGTTCTCGCCCAGAACTCGCCTCGCTCGGGCCCCTCCACTGGGCACCTTCACTTGCCCCCCTCTGGGCCCTCCCCGATCGCGAAGACCAAATCGTTTCTTTGGCTGCCTCTCAAGGAAAACCTGTCCTCCTCCTCTTCTACCTTGGAAGTGGTTGCTCCCACTGCCTCGAACAGTTAAAAACCTTTGCCCCAGTTACTTCATCTTTTGCCACCGCAGGCATTCAAATCATCGCCGTCAGCACCGATACCACCGAAGGACTACGCCAAACCTTCAACACCACCGACGCGAAGTCACGATTCCCCTTCCAGATCGTCTCCGATACCTCCGCTGATACCTTCAAAGCCTATCGCGCTTTTGATGACTTCGAAAAAATGCCCTTACACGGAATCTTTCTCATCGATGGAAACGGCGCGATCCGCTGGCAAAACATTAGCTATCAGCCTTTTCTAGATGCACCATGGTTACTCCAAGAGTGCCAACGACTTCTCTCCATCCCCACCAACAAGAAATCAACTTCGGCAGGGAATTAGTCTACAGCAACCCGCCCACGGACACCCCGATAACGGTTCTTTTCCTCAAATAGCCCGATCAAATTCTTGCCTCACATTGAGAAAGAATCGCCACAAACTCTTCGGGAGTCGTCGCCAAGCTGAGCTCATTTTCCATTCGAGAATCTTTAAAAACCCGGGCGAGCAACCCGATAATCCGCAGATAATCAGCAGCTAATGCCCGAGGCACTCCAATACAAAAAAAGTAGCGCACCGGACAACTTTCGCCAGCTCGTGGCACCCCCTTCAAACTCCGCCCCACCCCCATCACCATCCGATTGACGCAGTCACCGCGAACGTGGGGAATGCAGATGGCGAAATCTGCCGTTGCTTCCACTAAACACGGAGCCGTCAATTGCAAGCCACCGATCAAACAACCCCAATCATCGACTTCGGGAGCACGCTTTAAAAGGGCCGCCACTTCGTCGATCGCCAAACTCGGGGTGCAAGCCTGAAGATTCAGTTCGATATGACTGGGTAACAGAATGTCCGCAATTGGCATCATATCGCCGTCCCACTCCATTTCAGTTTTTCACGAAGAGTCTCAAAAAACGAGGTCTGCGGAAGCATCGCCAATGGCAGTCTCTGCGGATACTGAGTGATCCGAATCTTATCTTGAGAAAGGATCCTCACCGCCCGCTGGCCATCCACCGTCAAAAAAAGATCCTGTTGAGACGGGGCGAGGGTAATCTCAATTAATGCATGCTCGCTGACCAATACCGGCCGCATCGTTAAAACATGCGGACAGATCGGCGTAATCACAAATACCCCACTATCAGGCGTCAACACCGGACCCCCAGCGCTCAAAGAATAAGCCGTCGAGCCCGTCGGCGTCGCCACGATTAACCCGTCGACATTATACGCACTCAACGCCACCCCATCGATAAAGACTTCCACCTTGATCAGGCGGGAAAGTTCTCCACGACTAATCACCGCTTCATTGAGGGCACTAGACCGAGAAATAACCTCTCCGTCTCTGACCACCTGAACATCGAGTAACGCTCTCTCACTCAATTGATAAGTCTTGCTGGCGATCATCGCCATCGCCAGTGGCCAACCAGCGACACCCACGCAAGTCAGAAACCCTAAAGTGCCAAGGTTGATCCCAAGAATGGGCCGATACTCTCCGCTCAATTCATGAAGCACCTGAAGAATGGTTCCATCCCCACCAAGAACCACCAGGAGTTCGCAATCACGCGCCAAATCGTTCGGAGTAAATTCCGACTCCGCCCCAATTAGTTGGGCGGTTCGCTGCTCAAGCTCACAAATAATTCCACGCCTCAAGCAGTCGTTGACAATCTCGTGAACCAACTCACCAGCCCCGAGCTTCCGATCATTGGCGATCAACCCAATACGCGCAGACATGCTAGAAATTCTTTGTTCCCAGATCCTCCCAAAATCGGTGATTCAATCACCCCAGACCACAGCACACCCAAGAGGGTGCCCACAAACCCACGAATCTTTTCAACCGCTTCAAGGTGAAGACCAGAATCACGAATAATCCCGCCTCTCCCCACATCCTCTTTCCGAAGTTCAAACTGTGGTTTAATCAAACAAATGATCACCCCTCCATTGCTCAACAAGCTGACCGCAGGGCGCAAGATCAAAGTCAAAGAGATAAAAGAAACGTCGATCACGCAGATGGTGTTTAACTCAGGAACGTCCGCAGGAGTCAGGTAGCGGGCGTTGACTTTTTCTTGGACAATCACCCGCGGATCACTGCGAATTTTCCAATCAAGCTGCGAATGTCCCACGTCAATCGCCCGCACCATCGCTGCCCCATGCTGGAGTAAACAGTCGGTAAACCCTCCCGTACTCGCCCCAATGTCCACGCAATTTACCCCTCGAGGATCGATGCCAAAGTGATGCAGCGCCGCCTCCAGTTTATGCCCCCCTCGCCCGACATAACGATCGGCTGGCTTCACCGAAATCAAGGCGTCCACCGCCACCGAAGTCCCCGCCTTATCGCATCGCTGCTCCCCGATGGCAACGGCCCCCGCCATGATCGCCCGCTGCGCTTTTTCACGCGAAGCAAAGTAACCGCGAGCGACGAGTAACTGATCAAGGCGTTGTTTCATTCCAAATAGTGAATCAGAGAGATGAAAACTCAAAATGGCTTGAATTCGAATCTTTTTCCTTAGAAAGAACCTCCTTAACCATGCCCGAAGAAAATCTACGCGAGACGCTCAAGGAGATGCTCATCGAAAATCTCATGCTAAAAGTAACCAAGGACGAGATCCCCGATGACTTGCCGCTTTTTGGTCCAGGTGGACTCGGATTGGATTCGATCGATGCTCTCGAACTCGTGGTTTCCCTCGAAAAAAATTACGGGGTCAGTGTGCCAAATTCCGAAGCCGCTAAGGTGGCCCTCGCCTCGATTAACGCACTTCACGACTATATCCTGGCGCATCCTCGCCGTACCGACCCCGCTTAAACTTCCCCTCCGCAAAGGGAGCACGTAACCGCGACCCTTTCCGCCAACTTTCAGACGGTTTCCGAACAATTTACGGCATCAATTAATTGCCGAATCCGCCCAAAATTTGTCCGCAATGGAGTGAAAACTAGGCGCGGAAGATCGATCGACTCTAATTCACCCGATTCCTCTTTAAGCATCTTGGTTTGAACGATTTCCCCACACTTGATTATGTCGGCAAACCGACTGTTCAACGCCATGATTGCTCGCGAACTCAGGCTCTGTCCCAGCCGAAAAATAAGCCGCTGACCGATCCATCGTGAACTCCGAAAAATCCGATAGAACTGGGCAATTTCTGCCACCGCGACGTCCACGCTGTCCGTTACCTTGAAGAGATGAAAGTCATCCGCTGAGATCAAACCTCCCGCAAGTAATTCCTCGCGCAAAAAATCCACCCACCTTTCCCAATAGCGCCCACCTGGCCGATCTATACAGACCAGGGGAATCAACCGAGACTTTCCAGTTTGCATCAAAGTCAGCACCTCAAAGCATTCATCCAACGTTCCAAAACCACCTGGAAAAACCGCGACTGCCTGGGTTTCCTTGAGAAAATTTAACTTCCGCGTGAAAAAGTATTTAAAGTGAATCAGTTTGCTATCCCCTTGAATGGTCTCATTCGGGCCTTCCTCAAAAGGCAGGCAAATGTTCAAACCGAAACTCTGCGCGCAACCAGCCCCCTTTTGGGCAGCTCCCATAATTCCCCCACCCCCACCAGTGATCGTCATGAATCCATGCTCCTCAAACATCAGACGAGAAAATCTCTCCGCCGCTTGACACTCTGGGTCGCTCTCCTCCGTTCGAGCAGAACCGAAAACCGTGATTTTTGGAACTTCACGAAACGGGGCAAAGGTATTGGCCGCATAACGAAGCTCGCTAAGTGAACGGCTGAAAAGTTTCAAATCCGCCCCCGAGGTGTGATCTCGCCCTAATTTTAACGCCGTCATCACCAGTTCGACGACCGATTCGCCATTAAAATCAAAGCCTGCATCCCGAACGAGCTTCCAAGCTTTCGCATCAAGTTCAAGATCCCCAGTGGTGGGAGGCCTCGGGCTAGGTGGAGATATTGTCCCACTGATAAAGTCAGGCATACAAAGAGACGACGAGTTGATGGTTGAGCGGTTCACCAAATCTAGATATAACCACGAACCACTTTTAACCCTCTCTCGCTCAACTCTCAACCCCATTTCTCACTTCTCACTTATGATCATTGTCATTAAGCCCCAGACTCCTCGTGCTCAAATCGACGAAGTCATCGCCGAAGTTCAACGCCTCGGGTATGATCCACGACCGATCTTTGGCACAGAGCAAACTGTCGTCGCGGCCATCGGAGACGAAAGAACTCACCACACCCTCGAGTCCCTGACAGCGCTCCCTCAAGTTGAAAAGGTCATGCGCGTCCAGAAACGCGGAAAACTGGTCAGCCGAGAGTCCCATCCAGAAAACTCCGTGATCGACGTCGATGGCCTAAAAATTGGTGGCGAAAACTTCGTCATCATGGCTGGCCCCTGCTCGGTAGAAAGCGAAGAGCAATTGATCTCCACCGCCCGAGCCGTCAAGGCAGCTGGAGCCACCGTCCTTCGCGGAGGAGCATTTAAACCACGGACCTCACCTTATGAATTCCAAGGACTTGGATCCGAAGGACTTCGTCTACTTTCTCTGGCCAAAAAGGAAACCGGTCTCAAGATCGTTACCGAGGTTCTCAGCGAGCGCCATGTCGATGAGGTCTGCGCCCATGCCGATATTCTTCAAATTGGAGCCCGGAATGCTCAAAATTTCCAACTCATCATCGAATGCGCCAAAAGTGGCAAACCGATTTTGCTCAAACGAGGTCTCAGCGAGAGAATCGACGAGTGGTTACTCGGAGGTGAATACATTCTCGCCCACGGCAACAATAAAGTGATGTTTTGCGAACGGGGAATCCGCACGTTTGAAACCTACACTCGGAACACTCTCGACCTCGCCGCCGTTGCCGCCATAAAAATGGAATCCCACCTCCCGGTGATCGTCGATCCTAGCCAAGGCTGCGGACGAGCTGACCTCGTCCGGGCGATGTGTAAGGGTTCCGTGGCGATGGGCGCAGATGGGTTAATTATTGAAGTACACCCCCACCCAGCCGAAGCCCTCAGCGATGGACAACAACAAATTGACTTTGCTGGATTCGAGACGCTGGTGAAAAATATTCAGCCATTCATCAATGCGGCTGGTCGCACTTTTTAATCACCGCCATCCAGTCCCGCTTGTAGTCCCGCTCGTCTTTCGGCGTGCCACAATTTAGCTCCCCAGCTTTCGCTGGAGAATTTCGCTAACGACGAGAGGATTGGCTTTCCCTTGGGAGAGCTTCATTACCTGCCCTTTGATCGAGTTGACCGCTTGTAATTTACCCGCCTTAAACTCCTCCACCGCTTTGGGATTAGCGGCAATCGCCTGATCACAAAGCACTTCAATGGCCCCACTATCACTAACCTGCTCCATCCCTTTTTCCGCGACGATTTCTTGTGGCCATTTCCCCGAGCTAAACATTTCAACGAAGACGATTTTGCCTTGGGCGCCACTAATTTTCTGCCCGTCAATTAACCCAACAAGTTGTCGCAAGGCTGCTGGCGTAATCGGACATTGGTCAATCTCCACTTCCGCTGTCGCCAGTGCACTCAGAAGGTCATTGATAATCCAATTGGCGACATTCTTTGGCTTATCTACCTGTGCAGCAGCCGCTTCAAAATAATCTGCCAAGCATTTCTCGCTCGCTAAGACACTCGCGTCGTATGGAGTAACCCCGAAATCACTGATAAAACGAGTCCGCTTTTCTCCCGGCAACTCGGGGCGGCGCGCCCGAACTTCCTCGATAAATGCCCCAGTCTGGACCGGCAACAAATCGGGATCAGGAAAATATCGATAATCGTGCGAAGACTCCTTAACCCGCATCTGAAAGGTTTTTCCCGCATCATCATCCCATCGACGCGTACTCTGAATCAGCGTCTCCCCGCGCTGAAGTGCCGCAGTCTGTCGCTCGATCTCATAGGCAATCGCCCGCCGAACTCCACTGATCGAGTTCATATTTTTAATCTCAATCTTCACCCCGAATTCCGCCTGTCCCGGAGGTCGGACACTGATATTGCAGTCGCAACGCATCTGCCCCTTCTCCATATCCGCGTCGCTCACCCCGCCATAAATGAGAATCTGTTGAAGGGCGGTCAAGTAGGCAAAAGCCTCCTCGGGTGTCTCAATATCTGGCTCACTGACGATCTCCATGAGCGGTACCCCAGCCCGATTAAAATCAATGCCCGTGCTCGACTCAAAGTGCTGCGACTTTGCGACATCTTCCTCGAGATGAATCCGCGTCAAGCGTACCGATTTATTCGGCTGAGCAATCCCTTTTTGCGCGTCCTTCGGGTAAGCAAAGTCATGCAACGGCACCTCGCCTCCGACACAAATCGGGGCATCAAATTGGGTGATTTGATAGTTCTTCGGCATGTCCGGATAGAAGTAGTTCTTTCGGTCAAACTTACAAATTTCCGGAATCGTGCAACCGAGCATCAACCCAGTTAACGCGCTCATCTTCAGCGCTTCCTCATTCATCACGGGAAGTGCCCCAGGATATCCTAAGCAAACTGGGCAAGTGTGCGCGTTAGGTTGGGAACCATAAACAACTGGACAAGCACAAAACATTTTACTGCGGGTCTTGAGTTGAACATGCACTTCAAGGCCAATGGTCGGAATCATAGAATGGAGTCGTTAAATGAGGCAGTCAGAATGAGCAAAACGTAACGGCTGAGACGACCTCGTATCAAGCAGTTGCCTCAAGGTTTTTCGTCCTTCTTCCCTTGATTCGCATAGTCGAGTGCCTTTCCGAAGTCAAACTTGCTCAGCAACTGGGCAAACTCCGGATCTTTTCGGAGATCAACCACCACTGGAAGAGAAAGAACCTCCAAGTAGCGACGTTCCACAATCGCCTTGACCACTTCTGGATTCGATTGAATTGCCACAACCTTTGGAGACGCCAAAAGTGCTTTCAAACTAGGATAAGCAAAAAAACGCCGAACGCTCTGCTCGTTGGCAATCACCAAGCTCAGCTTGTGGCCGTTCGAATAAAAGTTCTCCGGCAGGGGGTCGAACCATTGAACGAGCGAACCCAAGAATCCGCCTTCCATCTCCGCCTTACTTTGCGCCAGCATTTCCACCCCATAAGATACTGGCAATGGCACTACCTTGGTCGCCAATGGAAGACCAAGGTTGAATCGCTGGTTCTTTGCCACAGCAACCTCCACCTCCGCCAGTGTCCCAAAAAATCGCAGGCAGAGCAGGATCAATCCCCATAAAATAAGTCCGTAAATCGCTCCAACCACTCCACCTGATAAACCATAACCCAAACGCACTAATCCCAAGGTCTGTTCCCCAGTTTTTTTAAAGACAATGGCCCCAGCGCACACCAGCACCCCATAGATCACCCCTCCCATCAGCACTCCCGCAATCGGACTGATAACCGCTTCAGGCAAGTCAGACCACTCAACAAAAAGCGAACCAAAGTATCCGCCAAATGAGTAGCCAACCCATAAGCAAACGATCAGAGCAAACAAGCTAAGACCTTGGCGTACTGGACCTAGCCGCCAACCGTGCCAAACCTTCAAGAGAATCACTACCGCTCCGCCGAACAAAGCAGCCAGTTGAAAAAATGTCGTTGGACCTTGAAACATTGACCAGACTTAGTCGGAATAGAGAAACATTTAGAAAGCGTGAAAATTTCCGCGCACCCGCCTGCGAGCAAATCCAATCAAATCAAAGCAGGATCACCGTAAAGTGAGAATCCACTAGAATGCTCAATGCGCAGATCAAAAATTTCTCCAATGTGTCTCTCCGCACCGTCAAATATCACAATCTTATTGCCAGGTGAGCGCCCCATCAAACGATCTCCGTTCGTCTTACTTCGACCCTCACAAAGAATTTCCACTTCACGCCCAACCAAGGCTTCCCCTTTAGCTATCGCAAGGGCGTCCACGACTCGCAATAAATCCTGATTGCGGTTTTCCTTTACCTCCTCCGGTAACTGCTCGGCCATTTCTGCGGCGGGAGTATCCCGACGCGGCGAGTAGCGAAACACAAATGCGTTGTCAAAACCTACCCTTTCAACCATCGAACGCGTCGCTAGGTAGTCATCCTCGGTTTCACTTGGGAATCCCACAATCACATCGGTAGTGATGGCGAGATCAGGGCAGGCCATCCGGAGCTTTTCCGTCAAACCAAAGTATTTCTCCGCAGTGTAACCCCGATGCATCGCCTTCAAAATCCGGTCAGATCCAGACTGCATCGGCAAGTGAACGTGGGGCATCAACTTCGGCAACTCGGCAAAGGCATGAATCAGATCCTCTCGAAATCCGATCGGATGAGGAGAGGTGAATCGAAGGCGACGCAATCCAACAACCCCGTGAACCGCCTCCAATAATTGCACAAAGGGCGACTTGCCATTGATCTTCTCTAACTCATGTCGCCCAAAAAGATTCACGATCTGCCCAAGCAAGGTGACTTCCTTCACTCCCCGAGAAACCAGCTCCTCCACTTCACGGACAATTTCTGCAATGCTCCTCGAACGCTCCGAACCACGCGTGGTTGGAACAATACAGAAAGTGCAGTGCATATTACAGCCCTGCATAATCGAAACAAACGCCGTAGCTTGCTTCTCCTTGAGGATGTGTTCCTTGATCGTCTCCTGCGAACCCTCCTCCTCTTCCACGTCCACGATGGAGAATCGGGCGTCGTCCATTAAACGATCTTTCATCGCCCGCTTTCGATCGAGCAACTCCTCAACGTAGTCGGCTACTTTGTGAAACTTTTGTGTGCCAACGACTAAATCAACATGGCCGATATCCCGCACCAGCTCCGCTCCACGCGACTGAGCCATGCAACCGAGAAAACCAAAAATCATCTCTGGACGATTTTTTCTCAAACGACCGAGCAACCCCATCTTCCCAAGCGCTTTCTGCTCAGCCAAGTCGCGCACGCTACAGGTATTAAGCAAAATCACATCCGCCTCCTTTTCATGGCGCGTCATCTCATGACCGCGCGCCACAAGCATTCGAGCGACCTGCTCGGAGTCGCGCTCGTTCATCTGACATCCATAGGTCCTGAGAAAAACTTTGGGCATTTGGTAAAGGCGGAAGACTTTACGCAAAATCTGGCACGGAGCAACAACGGAGCGTGAGATGCCTCATGGAAGAGGACGCCCGAAAAGAATTTCCGATGCCAGCTAAGGGGTCGCGTTGCCTCATCAAAGAAGACTCAATGACCCCAACCAAACGGCGGGCGGCCTCGAGAATTTACCGCGAAAAAAAATTCCAGAGATAGCTAAATCCATGGCTGGTGGCATAAATCATTACTCCGAAGTAAATCCAAGCGAAGCAGTTAACCAGATATCCGCAGAGGACAAGCAGCCCGTCACGCTCAATCAATCCTCCGAGGAAAAAGATCACCGAAATAGCGGGAATAGTATTAGAGAGTGGAATGAAGGGTGGGAGTGGGAGAAGGAGCAGAAACCCTCCTAAAGCAATCCCGACCCCAACCAAGCGAGACATCAGAGGCGGGCCAAACAAAAACTCCATTCGGGTGCGGGAAAATCTTTCGATGAACTTGGCGGTCTTTAGTCCAAAGCCGATGATTTTCCGAAAAAGTAAAATCGAGATCGCTCGATTGAGGATAAAATTCGGGAATCGAGGGGAACGATTGATGGCTAAACGCCACCCAACGATGGCAATGACGAATCCGAATGGCAATGACAGGCCAGGGATGGAAATGGGAAAACAAAACGGCAGAACAAGAAAAATAAGGAACAGCTGATAACCCTGTCCCGCAAGGAGGATTTCGATCTGACTAAAAGTGAGGGTGGGAGCGCTTTCTCCACCTGAGTTGACCGCAGATTCCGACTGGGATCCGAGTTTTTGATCCAAATGCGCGAGCAATTGCGACAAACTCTCAGAGAGCCTTCGAGGTGGTGCAGGGGATGAATTCAAAGAGAAAGATTTGTGGACTTTACCAGAGCCGATCGACTCCAAAACCAACCCAGAAAACTCACCACAAGACCGAGCAAGTAAGGAATAAATCGATGGAGCGTCACCGACGAAATGAGCGGACCAACCAAAGGATCTTTCAAGATGAGATCGCCCGCCACAAATCCCAGTACCCCTCCCCCGATCCAGATAATCAGGGGGAATCGATGCATCAAACGGGCAAGAATACCACTACCCCATACAACCAAGGGGATGGAAAGAAGGAGTCCAAACGTCACCAGGACGATATCGCCAGCCGCCGCCGCCGAAATGGCGAGTACATTGTCTAAACTCATCACCATGTCAGCCACCACGATCACCCAAATGGCCTCCTTGAGAGTAGTACCGGAACGAACGTCGTCAGGGGAAGATTGGTTTGGGCGGACAAGTTTCACCGCGATCCAGATGAGGAGCATACCACAAATTGACTGCAGAAAAGGCACACGAAGAAGATGGGTCACCATCACAACAAAAATCAGCCGAAGAACAATCGCCCCAACGGTTCCAAAGACCCGCCCAAGAAATTGATCACGCGCTGGGAGCCCCCGAACCGCAAGGGCAATCACGACCGCGTTGTCGCCTGCCAGAGCAAGATCAAGGAAAACGATCCGCATTAATCTCGCCCAGAAGTCAGAGGTCAAAAAAGTTTCCATCAAGGGAATTTTGGTTAGATGGACGGGGGCGATCCTTGATCTGATTTGTCATTAGACCAACGAGCGAGACTTTCCTGATGGAAATGACGTCCGCGAAGAATTTTCCTCAGGATTCCGTAGCGCGGACTAAAAAGATAGGCGGCAAAGAAAATCACCCCAAGGGTTAGGACGATGCAAGCCCCCGAGGGAAGATTTAGCCGATAGGAAAGGACTAATCCCAAACAAGACCCGAACATCCCAATCGCACCTCCACCCCAGAGCATCGCGGGATACGAATCGCACAAAAGGAAGACGGTAGCCGCTGGGGCAATCAAAAGTCCGAGGAGCATAATCACCCCGATGGCTTGGAGTGAGGCGATCATCGTTAAAACGAGCGCCACGATTAACAGAAGGTTCAGCCGGTTGACCCGAATTCCCTGAGTTTCAGCGACAACTGGATCGAAAAGGGTGAGAAGTAGTGGCCGCTGAAGGGCCGCGAGCAGGGGAACGACCACCAGACTAATCCCCCAAATCATCCAAAGGTCGGCATTCGAAAGACCGAGGATATTTCCAAAAAGATAGTGAACGAGGGAGACCCGGACCTTAACCAGACTGATCAAAACCACCCCCAACGAAAATGCTACCGTATAGAGGACTCCGAGAGCGGTATCTTCCTTAAGCCGAGAGCTACGAGCAATCATTTGCGCGCCAACTGCGACAATTAACGCAGCCACCAGCGCCCCAAAAAATAAACCCATAGGAGCTAATCCAAAAAGCATAAAACCCAACGCCAAGCCTGGAAGAAGTGAGTGAGAAAGTGAATCCGCCATCAACGCCAGACGGCGAAGTACAATAAACGCCCCCAAAAAGCCCCCAGTAAAACCAATCAGCGCACCTCCGACCAAAACGCGGCGCATAAATTCGTGTTGAAATGGTTCAGTAATCCAATCCATTGGCTAGTCGTGCGGGTGATCGTGGGCGCGGCCTGTCGGCCCAGCAAACGTCGGTGTATTGTAAGTCATCTGGAGATTTTCTTCAGTAAAAACATCCTCCACTCGGCCACTCGCAATTAGCTCGCCATTAATCAGAATGACTTGGTCGAAAAGCTCCCGCACGCTGGTTAGATCATGATGCGAAGCGACGATCAATTTACCTTGATCACGGAGCTCAAGGATCAACTGTTTGAGATTCACTTGGGTCGGCTGATCCAAACCAGTAAAAGGCTCATCAAGAAGGAAAACATGGGCCTGTTGAGCAAGTGCCCGAGCCAGAAAAGCCCGTTGCTGTTGCCCGCCAGACAGGGCACTGATTTGGCGTTGCGCCAGAGGACCAAGTTGCATCGCGGTCACCGCTTGATCCACCACCGCCGCGTCCTCCTGCGAATAACTCCGCCACCAACCAACTCGAAGATACCTTCCCATCTCCACGAGGCCACGAACCGTAGTCGGAAAATCCCAATCAATCGCTTCTCGCTGAGGCAGATAAGCAAAATCTTGGCTGGCCCCATGCGTCTCGCGTCCGTGAAAAGCGATTCTCCCCGTCTCCTTCGGGAGCAACCCAGCAAGGACTTTGAGGAGCGTTGACTTCCCCGCACCGTTCGGGCCCAGGAGGCCAACACATTGCCCACAATTTACTGAAAAATTAATATGGTGAAGTGCAGGAATTCGATTGTAACTAACCGTTAAATCGCTGACCTCCAGTCCGTGAACCGTTGTAAAAGGAGGGCGAGTCATCATGGAAAAGTCAAAACCTCCGAGACATCCCCAGATCCCCAAATACTCTTCTCCACAGTTTCACCATCAGGACCAGCAAAAGTCACGCGCAGCGCCGCAACGGAGGAACTCGCAGGCCAGTGCAAATCAAAAGCCAGATCGATCCCCTCTTTCGGATATGGTAAAAACAACTCCTTCTCCATCAAAGTATTCACTTGATTTTCGCTCCAGATTTCCTTCCCAAGATGCCGAACTCTCATCGAGTCCGGTCGAGTCGTGAAAGTCAGGAGCAACCCAATTTTCTGCGTCTTCGCCAATAAAGGTTGGACCTCCGCAACCGTGGTTGTCCGCGTCAGCCGTTGAAGCGGATAGCCAAGCAAAAGGATCGCGAAAAAAACCAAAAACGCCCGAAGCAAAGGAGACCCACGCACCTATTGCAGCCCCTTTACAATCGTTGTCACATTATGACGATACATCCCAGCATAAGTCGCCGCATCGTTTTCCCCGAGACCATCGGCAAAAAGCTTGCCACCAAGCTTCGCTCCCGTCTCCCGCGTGATCGCCACCAAAACCTTTGGATTCTCAATATTCTCAGAAAAGATCGACTTCACCCCTTGCGCCTTCACGGTGGCAATAATCTGGGCAACCTTCTTAGAGGACGGCTGGTCAGAACTGGAAATGCCCTCAATCGCGTAAACCTTAAATCCATTTTCCTTCGCGAAATACTGGAAAGCATCGTGGGAAGTTACCAGTTTTCGCTGGTCACGAGGGAGCTTAGCCAACTCACTCCCTGCCCACTTTTTCAGCGAGTCGAGTCGCTGAAGATAGTCGATGGCATTGGCTCTGAAAGCCTCGGCCGCATTCGGGCGAGCTCGTATGAAAGCATCGCGAACCCCCCTCGCTGCCATCGCCATATTTGCAAGACTGTGCCACCAATGAGGATCTTCAACGTCCCTTTCAAGGTCATCATTCGGCTCCATCTTCAAGGATTTAAATCCATCCCCAACCTTGACCAACTCCCCCTTCGTCCCAGTGCTTTCCTTGAGTTTTTCAACGTAGCCCTCCATGTGTTTCGCAGAAAGGAGGATGACATCAGCCTTAGCCACGATAATCAAATCCGTCGGTTTTGGCTCAAAGTCGTGAGGATCAATTCCCACCTTCACATGCCCTGTCACCTGAACTTTATCGCCACCAATTTGCTCGGCAATCTCGGTCAAAATCGTCGAAAATGTCGAAACTCGAAGCTTCTCCTCACTGAAAGCTTCACGAGGAAAAACCACCAAAATTAACAGAAACACTGCGAACAATCTCATTGATCAACTATCTAAATGCCTAAGCTCACTTACGCAAGCAAATTGCAAGAAGGACTAATTAATCCCGCGATTGCACGCTCAGTCCCCGCCCAACCATCCATGCCTAGCGTTCCCCCTACTCGTCACTTTACTTTTTGATGATCACCAACTCCGAAGCCGCATGGTTATTCCTCCCACCACCCACCGACCGAAATCCATAGATGAAAAAAGCCGTGGTTCCTTGGGGAAGAGGCGCCCGAGAGACCAGTTCTCCTTTGTCAAGATTACACTGAATAAACTGCCACTTTCGATCTTTCCAAAGCCCTCCTCCGCTTGTGCAATAAACCCAAGCTTCAGAAAATTCTCCAGTATACTTTGCTCGAACAATCCCGCCTGCTTCCCGCGGGTCCGGACGCTCAATTTTCGGTAACGCCGGCCCATCGCCGACGATATTCTTGGCAAAAGCATAAATTTCTGGCGCATCTTCCCATCCGTTACCGTGGCCGTGCGCCAAAAACGGCCGCAAACACAAACTGCTCGGACCTCCCGTGGAAGCCGACGACTTCGAAAAAATGTCGATCTGAAAAACCGGATCCGCCACCCCGGTAACCCAGAGCATCGGCATTTTCGCCGCCGCCAGATACGCGGAAGGATCCCACTTTGTGCGGTAGTCCACAAACTGACTCTCACTCATATTCTTCGGCGGAAACCACTGCGCTAACCCTGGATTGTCGCTCTCCTGAATGAACCCGCAACCATAAACAGGAACAACAAAAGCAAATCGATTATCCACCCCCGCCACCGTGCTGACAATCGTCCCTCCCCACGAAATACCCGTCAAACCAATCTTCTTGGGGTTGATCTCCGGGAACGATGCCATCAAAGAATGGGCCCGAATCACCGCCGCCACGGCTTGATAAAACCACTGCTCTTTATCAGGCAAATCGCGGTCGCCAAACCAATCCGTTCGGGAAGGCCCTGCGCTTTCATGCCCAACGCCGACCGGCGAGTTTCCTTCGATACCATGGGCACCGCCACCTGGCAAATGCCCCTCCAAATCCATCACGATCGCAGCGAATCCTTGATTGTTCCAAGCCCTCACCCACCCAGGATACGCTGTCCCGCCACCGCCATGGACGCAAACCACCGCTGGCCACCCGCCCACTGGAGGAGTCCCTGAGGGTGCCGCGTAGTAGGCAAAAAACCAGGACGGCTTTCCTTTGTAGTTCGCACCCTCATAGAAAAAAGACCTCATCCCCTTCGCCAACCGATCCTCATTAGGATGCATCTTCGGTGCCTCGGACAAAGCCACCACATCCCAGGGAGTCGCCCGCTTCACGGGATCAATCTCCGCAACTCCCGTTGCACAAGTCGAAATCAAAGCGGTAACCAATGGGATCAAGAAGGCCAGTTTCATCATAGGATCAGTTATAGTATCAGATAGGCACGTCTCCAAATTAAATACCCACCAAACCAAGAGAAAGTGCAAAACCTCCAAAACAACCGTCTCACCACAATCCCTCCTCCCCCTCAAAGCGCCAAACCGATCATCAATCCCCCCTTTGCAAAATATCCAACGCGTTTCCCCACGATTTTTATAATGACAATACACTGCCCGAAAAT
>Ga0114970_10000880_pt1 | contig 22667 bp, 37 predicted proteins | sample M_140205_XF_Meta_FD_87030 | JGI IMG/M metagenome (GOLD analysis project Ga0114970, IMG submission 87030) | Freshwater microbial communities from Lake Montjoie, Canada to study carbon cycling - M_140205_XF_MetaG | ecosystem: Environmental > Aquatic > Freshwater > Lake | place: Lake Montjoie...
ATCGTCAATAAATTGTTTGACATTTTAAATTACTCCAAATAGATTAGGTTTACCGAATCTTACCCGCTTTGCGTGCCAATTTCCACGCCTGATAACTACCATGCCATTCGCCATTAGCGGACATGGGTACATCAGGCTGACCTTGACCACCACGAATCGGTTGAATCGGTGCTGGTGCTTTACTTCTTACAACAGGGGCTGTCTGCTTGGTCTCAGGCTTTGCCTCAAACCTTGCTTCTAGTCTCCCAATCTCTCTAAGCGCTGCATTTGGACTCAAGCTGGCGATCTTTTTGGCTAGGTCATTGTTTTCAGCTAGGTGATACAGGATTTTTGGGCCTACATCACTCTCCAGAATTGCATCACGGACTGCGTTATTCACGACAACATCACTAGATGCGACCAAATCATCAAAATCGGGCAATTCCGCTTTGGCATCTTGAACCTTTTGCGCCCAAGATTGGATAATCTTTTGCTGCGCTTCTTGCTCTCTTGCCTGTGCTACTTGCCTATCCCGTTCCGCTAACGCTCTTTCTGTTGAAAACTCGGCTAGAGCCTTCGCATACTCAAACGCATCGCTGAACTGGCTTGGTTGTGGCTCTTGGTCAACATTGATAGCTTGTGGCTGTCTCTGTTGTTCCATTGCCGCCAAACGCTGTTCTAAATCTACCCTAGCTTGGCGTTCCCGCTGGGCTTCTTGCCTAGCTTCCTCACGTTGCTTGGTTATCTCTGAAAACCGCTTTTCAAGTTTAGGATTTTGCTTACGCTCACCCTCTTGGTTTGCTTCCTTTTCTGCCTCTTTCGGTTCACTCTGTTCTGCCTTGGCTACTGGCTCGGGAGTTTCCTCAACCGCCTCAGTATCCGCAGGGGATTCAGCTAAACCTAATCTGTTTGCATAAAATTCTGCTGCATTCTCGCTAGTCAATACTTGACCCGCTTCTTTATCGGACATACGTTTCCCAACGATTTGACCCTATGAACCTCATAGGTACGGTTTAGTGGTTTTTACCACAAATTCTTTTAAAAATCAAATAGCCCGTTCAGTTGTTTCGGCAGAAGCATTTTTAAGCGTCATTCTGTCCAAAGTAGCCAATTGAATAGCTATGTCTGCTTTCATGCGTTCTATCTCAATTTGAGTCTGAGTTTTCAGCACAGTATCGTGTGCTTGACCATCCACCCGCAATTGCATTTCGGCACGATCACTTTGCTCACGAATCTCAACTTCATGCGCCTTGTTTGTCTCTTTCATTAGAGTGCGCTTGGTCTCGGAATCTTGACGTAATTGCTCAACGTCCATGCGGTTTTTAAGCATTAAATCTCTAGCTTGAAGCGCCTGTGTAAGTTCCTGAATCTGCTTCTGTGAAATAGCCAATTGCATTTGTACTTGTGGCGGCACTTTAGACTTATCGTCAATTTGAGCCATTGGGTTAGCAGCGGCAAGGCGGTCAGCAATAATGTCAGCGCCAGGCCAATCCATGTTTCTAAACACCAAATCACCCGCCACTTTCATCAATTCTGGTGTGGCAGACAACAATGGAAGCATATTGTCCACAGCCTCTTGGCGCTTGGAGTTATAGCCTGGGCCTGTCTCCATCACCACATCGTATTGACCCACAGAAATGTCGTTCAGCACTCTGCCAACAGAATCCCGTTGATTGATCGTCAACAATTCGGGCTTGCCATCATCGCCAATGATTCGCATGACACGCTCTGTATCGTAAATCTTAGGAATAAGGTCTAGGCAAATTTTGCCAATGTGAGCAATTGACCGTGTAAGGTTGTCGTAATAGTCAAAGTTTGTTAGGTCAACTTGTTGTTGCTGACCATTCAATGCTTTGCCTGAAATGTTGCCTTGCCCAAGCTGTGCAGGGTCAAAAACGCCCATGATGTTTTTAATATCATTGTCCACACCCATAGCCGCGGCCATGATTCCCGCTTGTGGAGGCTCTGGCTGTAGGCGAACTGGGGGAGGCGCTGGGCGACCGTCAATGTCTGTCTGCTTGTAGCGCAAGAGTGGGAAAGACTTAATGTTGGCATTTGCCCAATCACTTTCATGTCCCTCGTCCTGACCTTCAGCCAGCAACCATTTGGCTTTAGGGGCTAATGCCACGCCTTCGGTGATGGAAGTCTGCCAAAAGTTATACATACGCTGTGGGTCTTTGGCATAGCGAATCATGCCAAATTTTTTGCGCTTGTCACCAATGACAATGTGTCTGCCATATACAGGAACAATTGGGATATGTTTACCAGCCCAATCTCGTTCCTCAAGCACTTCAACAGCGGTTAACTTGCAGTATTTAATTGTTTTCTTATAAGAATCACGCTTGTCAACAACGGTAATGCCGTAATTGTCAAGGCGGGTAAAGAAATCCTTGTCATCAGCAAAAGTAGCTGTTCCATCGCTTAAAAGGTACAGCGTAGCTTTTTCTTTGACTGTGTAATAGTACTCAGCAAGGCGAATATCCTCTTTGGTGATCCACTCGGACTGTGAGTCGCCAGTACCGCGCTGGGTGAAACTCGTGCCGCCATCTTCTGCGTCTGGGTACATCTTGCGGAATTCATCTTTACGCATCATTGTTGTAATTAAGCAACGATCAGCGTCAGAGCCATCAGGCAAGACTGAATTAGGGTCAAAGTAGACTGTAAATGGATTGTCTACAGGGTCAATGTAGATTTCTTGGTCAAATGAGTCCTCAGAAATGTAGTCTGTGCGGACTCGCATATAGCCCCAGCCCATGCGTACAGCGTATTCAAACGCATTGTCATAGGCGTGATCAGCGTTGGAATTGACCTCAATGTGGCGAATAATGCCCTGAATTGTCTGTGCATCAACCATGTCCTCATGCGTGTTTGTCGCATGAACTTTGATTCTTGGGCGTTGCTGGCGTTGTTGATTTGATACTTGGCGGCAATAGTTATCCACCTTGTTCACCGTAATAACGGGGCGTGACTCAAGATTGCGTGAGTTTTGCAGTTCTACAGGCCATTGATCACCACCACCAAACTTCAAGTCCTCAAGTGCTTCCTGACGGTTCATTGTGTCTGCATCGTTAGCAAACTTCAGAAACTCTATTGCTTCTTGAATTCGTGAGTCGTAATCATCAGCCATGATGTTGCCCTAAGTGATTTGGAGACATTTTAACTCATCCATGAGTGTTGGCTACCATAATTTGCGGTAGGTCTGGGCTTTCTGCGCTCTCTAGGCTCATTGACCATCAGACCAATATATCTAAACGCATCAGCGCCATGCGAGTAATTGTCGTGCAAAGGCGTTCTGCTAAATTGCTTAGTGTCTGGGTCTACATCGTAACGGTAATGGCGTAGACATTGCAAGCCTTCGTGACAATTATCCCTGTCAAACCACATATTTGTAAACAATGTTCTAGCCGCATTGATTGAGTCTGTAATTGGCGTTCTAGGAATGATTTTGGTTTTATAACCCGCGGCCCTTACGATTTCCTCAATGCTTCTACCATTTGCCGCCAGCGTTTTGTTCTCAGCATCGTGTGGAAGCCATAGCGTGTCGTACATATAACCAAACGTTTGCATCTTGGCTAGGTAGTCGCTCATGGTCTGTTGATTGCCCTCAATGTAGCGAATTAGGCGGGTTTCCATGCCTATAAACTGCAAGAACCAGATTGCTGTGGCATCAGACCAACCAAGGTCAAAGATGGCGTGAACGGGCTTTGTAGCATCGTAGTTAACCTTTGTAATGCGCCCATCCAACTCAGCCAGTTGCATTTCTTTGGCAAAGATAGCGCCATCTACTGTCTGTCGGCATAAACCTTCCCAAACCACGTTATAAGCCTGTGGATCACGGTGTTTAAGCGCATCCTTCTCAAGTTTCAGCGTTTCAGGAAACCACGGGTTATCTGACCAGTTTACTTTTTGGACAATGCAATCTTCTGGGGGACTCAGCACAAACCGCTGATAAGTCTCGTCTGTCTCTAATTCTGGGTTGAAAGTTATCCAAATCTCGGACTTTTCCTTACGAATGGTAGGAATCAGCACGTTCCACGACATTCGGCTGGTTGTCTGCGCTTCCTCAACCCAGCACACATCAACACCCTCATAAGACTTAACATTTGCCACATTGTTCTTTAAACCAACAAAACTAAACTCTGTGCCGTTCCTTGCTCTGATTGATGCTTGGGTGATTTCATAGAAGCCTTCAAGCCCTAGCGCCATGATTTGATCGCATAATAGCTTGTGAACTGAGTCTTTGATAGATGTCTGGAATTCACGGGCGCAAAGCACCCTTAATGGGGCTTGTGCGCCTTTAATCAGCAAAGCCCTAGCAACCCCCCATGATTTAGCCCCACCGCGGCCACCGTACAGGACTTTATAGCGCGATGGCTTAAACAAGCATTCCAGCTTTAGCGGGAACTCTGCTTTGGCTAGTGCTTGTTGAACTACTGACATAGGTTGTTGGAACTCAATTCGGTCTTTGACTAGGTGCGCTGGAAAGCCAGAAAAAGGCGCACATCAACATCCTTGAATGCTGGCTTAACATTCCAACACGAATGGGGTTGCCCATGCGTCTTAGATGTCATTAGGCTTTACAAATGAAACTTGGATACCAGTAAGGAATGGCGCACCATCTGCGCCTGTAATCTCTTGCTTGACTTGCTCACGATACTTTTTGGGAAATCTTGCCGCCATAGACCTTGACCAGATTGTTGCGTTCAGTCTTGGCCCATCTTTAGTCTCAACCATGTAATTGTCGGCTTGATCTTCCCACCATGCTTGCTCATGTTCCTTGGCTTCGCTTAAGGCTTGCATAAATTCTTCGTGTTCATCACGCCATTTGTACATAACCCTAATGGATAACCCTAACCTTGAAGCAATTTGTTCCACGCTTTTGCCTGTTTTACCCAATGCTATGACTTCCTCACAATACTCTGGTTTGTAGAGGGATGGGCGACCAACAGGGCGTTTCTCGGTTGTTTCAGTCATTTAAATTATTCTTGTGTTTTGAAATAGCCTTGACGATTTAAATATAGTAAATCGCTTAAAGGCGTATCGTAGCCATAACCACCTTTTTGTGGGGTGAATTCATTGGGGAAGTTTTGAAGTCGTTGTTCAGGCGTTAAGTCTTGCCTTGCTTGGACTTGTCTGGCTTCTACTTCACCGCCTAAACGCTTATACATTTGGCTTGGAGTGTAAGGAGTCGTTTTTGTGTCCAATCCATACATCTTTACCATTTGTTCAGCTTGCGTTCTTGCGTCTGTGCCTTTGCTGTAAAGAGGCCAGCTTGCTTGAAATCTTGCTTCCTCATGGGGCAACCAACTCATAGCGCCTGATTTATCGTAATGGTTAATCAATGCGGATTCTGCATTACTAAACCAATCTGAATTGTTTTGTGGGGTTAAACCCAATCTGTCTGCGTGTTGTTCTACTTCTTTGCGCCAGTTAAGAATGTCTCTTGCTTTTGTTGCGGCATCTTGTTTTGTAAAATCTTGAGCCGATCCACCAACAGCCCAATTTTCAACCTCTTGAATTGGGTGTTGCAATTCGTGAAGCATTACGTCTTTAGCGTCCTTGCTTGACAAATTTGGGTGCATTTCAAGCCAGCCTTTGCCTTCCTCTGGAATAGCCATGCGACCATGAACATTGCTGTTTTTGGGCAAAAACCTTACTTCAATGTCTTTCAATTCTGGGTAATGCTTATAAAGTTCAGGATGATGGAATATGTCACCAACAGTAACTGGCGCGGCTGTTTTGTCCTTACCTAGCGCTGTCATACGATTCATTACCGTATCTTCAAATGTTCCTGTGCCTTTAAGAAAAGCAGATTTATCATTTATTTCTTGCCGCCATTGATTGTCAGCAATACCACGATGAACCCCAAGTTCTTGGTGAATGTCTTTTGGACTCATTCCCTTTTTTTCAAGCATTGCGGCTTTAAATGCAATGTTTTTAGCGGCAGGGACAAAAATGCCACCAAAATTGTATGCTTCTGCCATTTGTTTGGCTAATTGTTTAGTTTTAGGCCCATAACTTATGCCTTCTTCTTCAGTAGCTTGATAAAGCTGATCTTTTGCAGATTTTGCTTTATCAATAGCATTTCCAGCCATTTGCTGTAACCCAGCCACAGGATTACGGATTAGATCAGACCCCTTACGCTTGGTAGAGTCAATCAGGCTATATATGTCGGCTAGTGTTGGCATAGTGCCACTAATTTACTCGGTTTCGGTTGGCTTTTCAACCGCAAGTTGTTTTAGCCATGCCTCATTCTCAGCAATAGCGCCTGAAATAGCATGAAAGTTAGCCAGCATTTGTTCTTTTTGCTTCTCAAGGTCAGCAATTCGGGCTTTTACTTGGTCAATCATTTTTTGGCAGTCTTTGCAGATTGTTTGAATGCTTCAGCGGTAGGTGCGCCCTTTGTGCCGGGCGTTCTCATGCGCTCAACGGGTTTGCCCTCTGCCTTTTGGCGCTCTATGCGCTCTTGTTTTTTGTGGATGTTGGCATACAAGCCGGGTTTGGTAGCCATGTTTACTCCTCAACAATTGCACAAATGTCAGCTTCTTGAATGATCTGATAATCTTGACCATCAATCTTTTGAGTGGGCCAGTTCAGATAATCCCCGTTGCCATACTTGATAAAGTCGCCAATTTGGGTTTCATACACTTCAGGCCCAACCGCCACAACAGTTCCCTCGTTAAAAGGCTCTTTGTTGTTCACATAGATAATATCTGACAGCGTTCTAACTAAAGGCTTGACAATTACCCTGTCGTTTAATGGGCGCATCATTTTGCATCCTTTGCTGGTCTGCCACGTTTCTTTGGCGGCTCAGAAAAAGCACCCGCCTCTGGGACGGGTAAAACATCCTCAAGGATGGCAACTAATTGATACTCACCGCACCATTCTGTGTAGTGACGGTTTTGAAATGTGGGGTAACGTCTACATTGCCCCATTATGCCTATGTCGTTAAAGTAAACACAAGCCTTACAATTCTGTTTAAGCATGGCAAATCTCCTTTATTTGTTGTGCCTAGAAACTCATTCAGCCCTGCATGGCTGTTTGGGTTTCGCTATTTCAGCGGTACTCTGATTTAGTTTTAGTGTAGCAAATACCGTCTGTGCGACCAGTATTGAATTGCTTATCAGCACCCATTTTGTCCTCTTTACCCATAGCAACGCCACCACGCATTTTTTCCATGCGTTCGCCTGTACGGTCAGAAGATGCCGCACCTTTAGGGGGTGTTGCGCCAGTTGTGCTTTTAGCCATTGTTGTGTCCATTTTACCCATGATTTTTCCTTGCAAAGAATTTATGGTTTTGACTTTATGCGCTATGTGGCACAATGTCAATCACCATTTTAACAGGAATTTATCATGGCTTCAAAATTTATCATCACAGCCGCAAAGTCTAAAACTCCCCGTGAGCCAATGCACTATGAAAAGGTTTCTGAGCATCGCGCTGAAATGTCCCGCATTAAAGCTGTGGAAAAAGAATTGAAACAACATGAAGCTCAAGGCTTAGACAAAGCTCATAAGGGTAAATGAGGAATTGGCACTTCTGGCGGCCATCTGTCTCCAAGTGCCTCAACCGTAGCAATGTGAGCTTTTTGCCACATATCTTTGCGTTCATCTTTTGATAGATGTGCCCCTTGGTCTATTTCGTAATGGCATTTAAGGCACAAAGCGGCCACTAAGTTGTCATCAGCCTTGATGCCCTTACCCTTGCCACCACCCCAATTGCTGTGAGCCGCTTGAACCCCGTTATCTATGCCACAACTTTGACAGGCTAAACCCGCTACCAGTTTTAACAGTTTCTGGCTTCTCACATACTGGTGTTTCAGATATTGCATATTCTTTGGTTTGGTATTTGTGGCCGTTTTTGCATTCCCGCCTTCTAAGGATAAATTCAGGGTTTGCTCTTGTGTCTAAAACTTTGTTTTTGCAAATGGCGCAAATTGGACACATCATTTTTCGTCAATGCCTTCGTAAATTAGCTGTAACTTAACTAATTCCAAAGCACCGATTATTGTGGCCATATACAGGGTTTCATCATATTTGTTAATGGTGTAAAGCAAGTCTTCTATAAGACTGTCCACCAGTTCACCTTGATTAAAGTTCATGTCTCTATTCCTTTTTCTGCCATCCAGCACAATAACCACTCAATAAACTCTGAACCTTCCTCTTTGGTAAATTTGTGGCTCTGTAACCCTAGCTGGACTACCCTTTGACCGTCTAGGCTTGGTGCTATCTTGCCTAGCTTGCGTCCTGTCTCATTTGCCCATTGATCAATTAAAAGCCGCTTCCAATCGTCTGCTGACCACTCTGAACCAGCACCCTTCATGGCTTTTGCCACTTGGTCAATCAGGGCGTGAAACATATCATTTTGGTCTGTGCTTCTGGTTGCTTTTTTAACTTCCAACCGTAATTGCTTGCCAGCTTGCAAAGTTTCTTTGATTTTCGGCCACAAATCTTTTAGCACCGTGTGGGCTTGTTGGCTGTTATGCAAGGTAAAAATCATTTAGCCTCCAATTGCTTTAAAGCCTGTTGTAAACCCAACAAACCCCCAACCCTTTGGTCATCAATAAATATTTGCGGCATTCCACGAACATTTGGGTAAACAAAATTAAACGCTTGTCTAACGCTTTCTTTGTCCATGTCATTCTCAATAAACTTTAGACCTTTTGCTTTTAATAGCTTTTTAGCGGCAACACAATTTGGACAGCCTGATTTTGTATAAATAAAAATATTCATTTAATAACTCCAATCATGCGTAAGGCGGCTTCTGGGCTGTCAATTCGCGCCAAGGTGCTTCCAGACCAGTTTTCAAAGAAATCGGCTTGTAGCCCCGTTAAACGCTTTTTAGATGTGCTTTTGATCTCCACTAAGAATGTGTGACCGCGAAACCCAACTAAAAGATCAACAGGCAAAGAAATGATCCAAACATAAGCACCCGCGGCTCTTAGAGCTGAAACAATCTGTTCCTGATTTGCGTCAACTCTTGCGGCTCGTCTCATTTTTAATCCTGTTCATTCTTTGGCGTAGGTCATCAGCGGCTGGTTGTCCGCGTCTCTTGGCAATGTCCGCTAGGGTCTGTTGCCACCAATATTGGGCTTCCCCGCCACCTTCCTCTAATGCTTTCTTTTTGAAGCGCCTGATCCATTCCAATGCTTCCGTTTGCCTCATAGTCTCCCGTAAGTTCAAGCGCTCTTGTGATGACAAAGTGGCTAAATTGTTGGCCTTCTCTGGCTCGGTCAAGAATTCTGTTTGCTTCATGGTGTGTCATGCCTTCCTCCTCAATTGAGCCATTTTTTCAAGTTCAATCAGGCTTGGCGGTCTAGTTATTTTTTCATCAGCTTTAATTTTTTGCAAAGCAGGGTCAGGCAAATTTGACGTGGGAGTTGTCACCCGGCCAATTTCTGCGTAATTGATTTTTGGTGCGTTGGTGCTTCTCACCCAATTTCGCCATGTAGCATCCCAATCAAGTTTCACGCCCTTTTGACCAGCTTGGGCTATCCAATAATCTTTAAATTGGTCAAAGGTTTTAACAGGGTTAAGTTCTGGTCTTGTTTGTTGGCAGAAATCTTCCCATTCTTTTGTAAAACAAAAATCAGAGGCGAGGCGTGAGCCGCGCTGTGCTTTCTTATCTTGGTTATTGGTTATTGGTTTATGGTTTATGGTTGCTATTGGGGTAGCATTAGGGGGGCTAATAGCCTCCTCATAGGGGGGCTTTGACCACCTCTTAGCCGCCCCACGTTTACCAGCCTCTGCAAACTCTTTATATTGCTTGATTTCCTTGTCAGCCCTTGGGTTTACAAAGCCTTCGGGTGTGGACAAAAAGAATTCATTTAGCACCGTCATTACATCTTCCTCATGGTCACGCATCCCAATTTGACGGGCAATGTCTCTGTGTTTTATGGGTTGTTCATGCAAAAAATAGAAATCAAGTAGCCGCCTATAGGCCAAATCTTCCAACAATGAAAGGTGATGAGTGTGACTTTTATAGTCACCAATGTGAAACTGGTAGTAGTGCATAGCCGCCTTTTAAACCCCTTAAAAAGAAACTGCGGCAGGAGAGGGGATAACTCTTTTCGGAACGGGGATCAATCCATTCCTAGCCGTGTTTCAAACAATTTTAATCCACAAACCAATGCGGACGCAACAGCTTTAATTGCCAAATTCTTGCAATAGGTACAGCTTTCCATTGGGAAATAGCTGGTTGCTTTATCCCTAATAGTTTGGCTAGATCACTTTGTGAGCCAGCTAATGCAATAAACTTTTCTTTATTCATAAGCCACATTATAACACATTTGTATAAAAGCAACATTAGGGAAAACACCTAGAAAATAATGTGAAATAGTTGTTGACATGGGTATAAGGTAGGTTATAATTACATCATGCCCTAGCAATTCGCATGGGGTCTTTTTAGGAAATCAAATGAAAATTGGTAAATCTTATTGGAGTGTTTCAGTTAGCCAAGACAAGGTTTGGGCAGAAATTGCTTTAACCGAACCGCAAACTGGCATTCGTGCAAACGTCATGCACAAATGCAAATTGATCAGGGCAGATATTAAATTGCAATTAAATGGCAAAACTGAATACGCCACAGAAATTGAAGCCCGCAAAGCATTTGCAAAGTTGGATCAAGAGACTGCTAAGTTTGTAGACGTTAACGAAAACTTCCCAGTTAGTTTGGGTCTTGGTTGGTGTTAAGAATGGATGGGGGCTTAGTCCCCCATTAGGGTAAGTCCTAACAAAATAATTGTTGACTTACACATAAGACCGCTTATAATTCACTCATGCCCTAACTTTTTGGGGTCTTTTAAGGAAACCAAATGATTGATACCAAACTCCACTATTACTTTGACGATGTTGTGTCTTATGACAACGGCCAGACTGTTGAAAACGTCAAGGTTGGTTATGACTATTACAACGCTGAAGATAACTACCCGTATGACTACGATTCTGCGGAAATTTTTGATGTGTTTGTGTTTGATAAACAAGGCAACCACATCACTTATGACATTCCCCAAGATGAATACAAACGCATCATGCAAGAAGCCAAAGCCGACTTTGCACAAATTCAGAAAGACCGCAATGAAATCTAAGATTATTCAAACACTTGTCGAATGCTTTTTGGCAATCATTGTCTTTGGCGGTTGGGGCGTATTACTTGCTTGGAGGGGTTGACCATGATTGATCAAATTAAAGAATATATGCGTTTGCCATCAGCCAAAGAACTAGCGGCTAAAGAACTTGAAATGGCACAGCGCAAGCTGTTAGAGGCTCTCAGCGCCCAAGAATATGCAAAGCGCATGGGTGATTACCACTCAGACAGAATCAAACGCCTAACGGCTTATTTAAAGGAAGAAACATGAAAGTTTATCAAGCAATCAACGCCATTCAAGCAGACTTAGCCAAAACTGGAATTTCCAAAGACCGCGTGAACTCTCAAGGCTCTGGATATAAATTCCGCGGTATTGACGATGTGTATAACGCGATCAGCCCATTGTTGGCAAAACATGGTTTGTGCATTTTGCCCCGTATGCTTAACCGCGAATGTACTGACAGAATAAGCGGCAAGGGCGGCAATCTATTCTATGTAGTTGTAGAAGCTGAGTTTGACTTTGTTAGTGCGGAGGACGGTTCTAAACACACGGTTAAGACGTTTGGTGAAGCAATGGATAGCGGAGACAAGGCCACTAATAAGGCAATGAGTGCCGCGTACAAATATGCCGCATTCCAAGCGTTTGCCATTCCTACAGAGGGTGACAATGATGCTGATGCGTACACACATGATGTTGCACCAACAATCATTGAGCCAGACAGCATGACAGAACTGTTTGCGGCTATTGAATCAGCAACCACATTAGACAATTTAAAGATTGCTTACAACGTAGCGTATGCGGCTTGTGATGGCAACAAAGTTTGGCAATTAAAAGTTATTGCCGCCAAAGACAAAGCAAAAGAAAGGATACAACTTTAATGTGGCCTTTCCCACCATTCCCAAACCCAATGGACAAGGGCAACAAAGTGCCTAAATTTAACCCTGAAAATTATGAGGACGCACCACTATGATTGAAATAATGGATCAAGGCTCAGACGCATGGTTTGCGGCTCGTATTGGTAAAGTCACCGCCTCCAAGGTTGCTGATGTAATTGCCAAGACTAAATCAGGCTACAGCGCCAGCCGCGACAATTACATGGCTCAGTTAGTGTGTGAACGCTTAACAGGTCAAAGGGAAGAATTCTTTACCTCTGCCGCAATGCAACACGGCACAGACACAGAACCGCTTGGCAGAGCCGCTTATGAGTCGTTTAAAGACGTTTTAGTTGATGAAGTGGGGTTTGTACCTCACCCAAAGATTTTGATGGCTGGCGCTTCTCCTGATGGGCTTGTAAGTGATGATGGTTTATTAGAAATCAAATGCCCCAACACGGCCACACACATTGAGACTTTGCTGTCCCAAACTGTGCCGGGCAAGTACAACACTCAAATGCAATTCCAAATGGCTTGCACAGATCGAGAATGGTGCGACTTTGTATCTTTTGACAATCGTTTGCCAGAGGAACTTCAATTGTTTGTTAAACGTGTCCCACGGGACAATGTTTTTATCAGGCTAATAGAGGGTGAAATTATCCAATTCCTTGCTGAACTGGATGACAAAATTAACAAACTTATGAAAGTAAAAAATGTCTAAAATTTATGAAATTTCCGTTGTTTCTGGTAAATACAAAAACAAAGATGGCCAAGAGAAATCCCGTTACCAAACCATTGGATCAGTCATTGAGACTAAAAATGGGCCAATGCTTAAATTAGACAGCGTTCCTTTGATGGATGGCGGTTGGAACGGTTGGGCATACCTAAACACCCCCAAGCCTAAAGATGATTACAAAGGTTTGCCAAAGGACGATGACATTGATTTTTAAGTTTATGGGGGGAAAGCCATGCAATTTTAGCTTGCGCAAGAATGGTTAGTACCCCCGCCTTTTAGGAACAATCATGGATTACAAAAAAATGTTTGACAAAATATTTCCCGAATTTCCAAGAGTCAGAGCCAATGACCCTTTGACTTCATTTGAAGCCGCGGACTCTATCAAAGACGCTGTGTCTCAACACCACCAGACCATTTTGGATTGTCTCCAAAAACACGGTGCATTAGGCAAAGATGGAATTTCAGCCCGTACAGACCTTGATGGGAATCAAGTAGCTAGAAGGCTTAATGAAATGAAAGTAATTGGGCTTATCCAACTTACTGGCAACACAGTTAAATCAAACTCAGGACGTAATGAAAGAGAATGGCAATGCACCAGATTGGATTAAACGGCAATTTCCAACTTCACCCATATAGATGCTGTAATAAGTGTGATCAAGACAAACCACCAGAGGGAGGCGTTGACATGGGGCATAAGTGGATTTGTCAGACTTGTTGGATTTCCAGAACTACAGGCAGACATTTAAGGCAAAACAATGACCAAAGACGATCTAATTAACTTGTTACGCATCACGGGCGCTCAACCAACAGCCATAGACGCTGTATGTGCGGCTTATGACGCTGGCTGGAACGATGCCCTTGACGATTACGCAAAACGCTTAGAACCGCTTCCTTTTGGCAAAGACACAATAGACAGCTTTTCTGTGTTTATTAGGTCAGCTAAGAAATAGCGCTTTTTCGTCAATTCTGCGGGTTTGCAAGCCTTTGAGGATTTTGCCTCCAGCCATGCAATATTTCATCAGTTCCTCACCAGCGCCTTCTTTATCGCCTCTAAGTAACTTTTGACGTAACGTAGAACGCTGGAGTGTCCCAAGACCCACGTTAAAACTAAAAGAAACAAGCCCGTCAAACATACCTTGTGTAAGAGGGACAGGACAGAAAGTATGCACCCCGCGCTCAAATCGTTGCAAATCAGTTCTAAGAATGGCATCTACTTCGTCTTTTGAAAACTGTCGATTATCTTCTTGAGCCAAAGGGAAACTGCCTCTTTGATCAATTGGCATCTTGCCTTGATTTGGGTAAAGAACATGGCCTACTCCTATTGTCCACAACTTAGCGGGACATTGATATGGTTTAAATCTCACACCCTCATGGTGCTTGATCATGTCAACAGCTTTAAAACTGACGTTCATTTTTTCTCAAATGCTTGTGAGCCAAACCAAAAAGCCACAATAGATGCCCAAATCAATTGAGTGTCGTTGTCCCACAATTGGTCTAAACATTCGCTAAAAGGCACGTTTGTATGGTAAGCGTACACAAAGCCAGCCACATCCACAAACACCAACAAAAGAAACATTCCATAAGTTAAAGTTGGGCGTACCATTGCCCTAGCGTTAGTCACCCATTGGGATGCACCTTTGCCAATCTCTATGTCGTGAGCATACAACGATTGACGCTCTTGTAGTCTATACCCTTGAGCATTTGTTTCGGCTTGGATTTGCATTTGCTCTGTGTGGATGTGTTCCACCCGTTCTTGAGCCTCAAACCCCGCTTTACGCAATTCAATCTCACGTTGAATTTGCAATTGAGCCAATTCAAGTTCATGCGCCTTGTCGGATCGGTCTTGAAAGAAACCTAATAACTTGGGCAAACCGCCCATAAGAAACGATAAAAGGGTTGAAAGTAGTGTTAGCATTATTTAGCCATTTCTGTTGAAGCAAGGTTGATACGGGTCTTGACAGCGCCAAGGTCTTGTGGTTCTTTGGTAAATCCTACAGAAACATAACCCTCAAAAGCGCCCATTTCTGGGGGAATTGAGCCACGGCAAATAAAATTTACGCCTTGTTTTTCTTCCCACTCTGAAGTCTTACCAGAGGCAACAAGTTTGTCGCAATAAACTTCTCCATTCATCATTGCAATCACGGCAGAATTACGGGTTGCATCTTTGCCAAACAAAGTAGAGTTATAGCCATCCAATGCGATTTCTCGCCCTTTTGGGCCATACGCAAGTAACGTGACCCTACTATTCACAACCAAAGCCACTTTGTGAACCAACACCGTTTCGGCTTCCAAATCCTTTTTTAGTCTTTCGGCAACGTGTTCTAAAACTTTGATTTCTTTAAGTTGGGGTTGATGGCTTGAACTTGTAATGGCATTCAAAATAACGGTGCGTGAGTCCCATGCAAAGTACCCAGCAAAGAACAAGAAAGATAAAAGGATGACCGTAAACAGTTTGAAAGGATTGTCTACCCACTCAATTAAACCAATCACTTTACCAATTGTGCTGTCATCTTTTTTAGCTTCAGGCTTAGACACAATTTTTACCTTGGGTTTAGGTGTTCTGCGTTTAACAGGCGCTACTTTGGCAGGGGATTTTTTTGTGACCATTATGCGTATACGTCCAGTTTGCGGTTAGTAAATATCTCCATGCGAATGCGCTCTTGAGTTACTTTTTTACAGTAAATCTCAAACCCTATGTCTTGCAATTGCACTTGTTTCTTTTTGGCTAATTCAAGAGTTTTGTTAACTTCCTCTTGTTTTTCCAACTTTTTTTGAGCAAGATCATGTTGGTCGGGATACCCTGACGCTTGAACGGTTGGAAATAATTTGATCGATTCAATCATTTTTTTTCACGCTCTTGCGCTTCTTTGTAACCGTGAATTATTAACGCCCTAGTTTCTGCCGAATCCGCTGTTCCCGCCCATTCCGAAAGATTGTTCCAAATCACCACATAATCTGTCGATTTGCAATACTGAGCATTGTTTTTTAACCACGCCACCATTTGCGAATGACGTTCCGATGGGTTGTGCGTTGTGTACCCAATCCCATAGAATTCTCTAACGTGACAACCATTCTTGGCTACCGCACCAACTAGCCCAAACAATAATAAAAGAATGAGCCAGCGCATTCATTTACTTTGTCCAATGATGGCTAAAGTATCCCATGACAGTAGAAATGGCAGAAACAAATGTCATGCCCATCCAAAAGCCACCACGACCTTTGTTGGCTAGTTCAATCAAAGTGTCTAGTTGAACTTCCATCTTGTCAATCTTTGCTTCCATTGATTCAACTTTTTGCCACAAAACACCATATTTGACCAAATCAATATCCGACATCTTAGGCTTTCTGGATAAACGCCAATGAATAGTAAAGGGGCAAATATGTGCCACCTGAACTTGTTGCCGCGGCTGTAAAGCCACCAGTATTGCCTACAGCATAGGTGCTACCAGAACCCACTACAAACTTGTCTCTCAAGTCTGGAGTACCGTTAGAGCCATTGCATAAGTAATAGCCTGTAGGAATAGCACCAATAGAGCCTGACCACATAATGATGCCGCCAGAAGGAATTGGGTTGACAGCCGCGCTAGTTCCCAAGATGCCATAAAGATTGTCATAAGTACCAATTTGAACATTGGCAGAATCTGTCAAAATAAACTTGTAAGAGTAGCCCTCAGTCAGCCAAATCTCTTGTGGGGGTCTGCCATCAGTTCCTAATTGAATAGGATTGGAATTGGCAATTGTTCCAGCGGCAGTCGTATAGGTTGCCAAAGGAGTGCTAGACCCTGCTTGGTAGGTATAGATATACCCACCGTTTAAAGGAATGCCTGTGTTGGTAAAAAATTGAAATCCATTACCAATGGGGGAAAGATTGACTGCCATGTTATTTTCCTACGTCTGAAAGTTTAGTGCCAAGTTGTGATGCTTTACGCATTTCCTCTTGAGACTTTTTTGCTTGTTTTTGCATAGCCCTTGCCGCCATAGCTTCTGATCCAGCCACACCAGCTTTGCCGCCTAAGTAGCCACCAACAGCCGCACCGCCCGGCCCTGCAATTGCACCACCTAATCCAGCGCCAGCAGTTGTGCCAATTTTACCAAGGTTGCCTTCAACAATGCCAACTCTACGCATTTGCTGACCAGCGCCTTCGTAGCCGTGAACGCCCGGCATCAAATAGCCACCCATGTTTAATGTGTGAAAGGCTTTTTGTTCTTCAGGAGAAAACGCCATTTTGATCTTGTCGGCTCTAGCGTTCAAAATCTTATTAACTGAGTTTTGATTCCATTCACCAGCTTTTGATGCGCCAGCTTGATAAATCTCACGCGCAAGGTTGCCACGCATTTCGTTCATTGCTGATTCAGCAGAAACACGCAGTTCTTGTGGAACTTCAATAGTCCATTTTGGCAAGCCTGTTGCTTTGTCCACAGGGCCAGAAATAGAACCTTTAGAAACTTTTTCAGCCGTGTCGTAAATATGCTTCCATTGGTCAAGGGGCATACTGTTTAACTTTTGCGGAATTGCATCAAAAGCCGTTGCAGTCTGAACGCCATTAGGATCAATGTCACCAAATATTTCTTTGATGCCTTTAGAACCAAACAAGGTTTTTTCAGCTTGGTGCAAACTGTCAGCCTTTTTAAGCAAATCAAGCCCACCAGCAGAACCAATGTCTCGCTCAATTGCTTGGTTAATTTGCTTAATAATGCCAGCGTTGTCTTTTGTCCAATTACTGTTTAAAGACTTTTGAACCGCAACCCATCCATTGACACTATTGGGCGCATACACATTGCCCATTTCATCTTTAAAGCCAACAGTTTTGGCTAAGTTAATAAGTTCTTCAGCAGACCTTGCAACACCCTCATTGCCTTTTAAACCAAGACCAGCTTTAAACTGTTTGTCAGCAAACAGATTTTCCACATTGCTTGTTTGAATAGGATTATCACCAACTTTAGAACTTACATCGTCATATAGCTTTTTCTTTTCGCCTTTAAAGAAACCAGCAAGCCCGTTATCACCAGAAAATGTGTCATTGATACGTTGACCGCGTTCATAAGGCGTAACCAATGTTGGGCTTGCGCCTGTGTTCTCAATGCGCTTTTGGGCATAGTTAGACAACGCCACTTGTTCATTGGCAATTTGTTGTTTATACAGTTCACCTTCTGGTGTGGGGTTAGCCATCTTTGCTTTGGTGTGTTCATTACGCAATAGATTTTCATTGCCAGTAATAACACCTTGACGCACTTGACCAGAGTCACCCAGAATTTCATTGGCAATTTGCGCTCTAGTTGTTTGCTCTGTGACTGGTACATCTTGAGCAGTCTTAGACAATTTAACTTGAGGAAATTGACCCCTAGCTGTTTCTTCGCCAGTAATTGCACCAGCATAAGGATTAGCATCAACTTTAGCCGCACCAACGCTACCAAGCGGGGCTTGTTTTGCCTTAAATTGGGCTTGTAAATCAGCCGCGGCTGTGCTTGGGCGTTGAACTTGTAACTCTGATGCCGCCTCACGAAATGGCGCGGCAACCGTTTGACCTACTTGTTTGACAGCGGGTATTGTTTCTTTAATGGCTTGCGGCAAAGCAACAGCAGCAATCACAATCATGTTTCTAATGTCTTGTGCGGGTATTCCTGTTTTCTCTGAAATTTGTTCAGGAGTCATGCCCAATTGATTGAACATTTTGTTCACTTCTTTGGCAATTGGCTCTGTAACACCGCCTAAAGGTTGCTGATATGTTTGTTTGCCTGTTATGCCAAAGGCTTTGCCCATTGGTTTGTCAATAGTAGCCGCGGCTTGTTGACCAATACGTTCTGCTTCTTGAGGCGTATTGGCTGTTCTAGCCAAAGCCTGAACACCCGCACCATAAATAGCAGGGACAACACCATACAAAGTGTCAATCCCACCAGCAACCCGTTCACCAAAACCACGCTTGGCTTCTTGTACTTGACCTAAAACATTACCCGCCATGCGGCCTAATGCCGTTCCTTCAAGTTTTGGCCCTGTAAGCGGTTTAACTTCACCACCGAATGTGCTTGGTTGGACTTGTTGAACTGGCTGGCTTGGTTGGCTTGGTTGAGTTTGCTTGCCAAGAATCATTGCCCCTAGTTCATCTTGTGGGGCTTGTTGCGTTTGTTGAGGCGCTAGTGGTGTTTTAGACTTTCGTGAAATTTCTTTCAATAAAGAATCTACATCACCTTGCAACCTTCTTTTTTGTTGCGGATCAGTTGTTTTTCCTAATTGATCTTGTACGTTTGTAAGTTCGCTTTGAATAATTCTCAAAGATTCTTGATCACGTTCAGATTGAGTTTTTGAAACTGTACTTGAATTTTTTGCAGAAACATTAGATTCAGGCGCTTTGCCTAAAATGAGTGCGCCAAGTTCATCCATTACAAACCTCCAGTTTCAGACAATTTTTTAATGTTCTGATACTTATTGTAAAACTCTTGACGCTTTGCGGGGTCACTTCCTAGCAGTTTTTCAATTTCAAACTTACGTTTAGTTGGATCAGTTATGTCTTTATACAGATTCATAACCTCAAAAATCTTGGTATCAGCATTGGAATTCCATAATTGCTGATAAGCCTTAATGTTGTTGTCGCCAAATTGCTGTGCAAACTTTTGTGCGCCATTAGCTTGCATATCAATATTGGTCTGATCGGCTTGAACCCTACGGGCAATGTTGATCAACACGTTAGTTGGCACTTTAACTGTGCCGTTAGCAACCGCTTGCATATCCAATCCAGCCACGGTATTGCCAACGCCACCCATAGCCTTAGTGTTTGACAAAGCCATGTTAGCCAAGTCTTTGGCAAGCATATCGTATTGATCGCTTTTCATTGCCATGAGAACTTTTTGCTCTAATTGACCCATAACGCCACCGCTAGGAAATCTAAGGTTTTCACCAATTCCTGTGGCTTGCTTAATTACTTCCTCAACATTCCTTCGGCTTTGTGGCAAACCCCCTTGAGCCTCAATTAAACGTGTGCGGTAGCTTTGACCAGAAGCCTGATCTGCCGCCTCTGTTGGCTCTGGCGCGTAAGGTTGTGATGCGCTTCTGACAGGATAAGGTAATGGCAAATTACCGACTACGGGCCTTTGGCCCATACCGCCACCACCTTGCTGTGGGGTGTTCTGCAATCCTTGAGCGACACCAATGGTAGCTGTAGGCGTAGAACCCGCCACGCTAGGCTGTGTAAGTATAGTTTGACCTTGCGCTGTTGTGCTAATGCTTGGTGTTAATGCAGTTTCTTTTTGCGCTGGCGACAACAAAGATTGCTCTTGTGCAATCAAATCTTTAACAACATTAGGGCCTTTTTGCGCTTTGCTAAGTGGATATTTGTAAGCATCAATTAAGTCGTGTACTTCACGGCTATCAGGATTTTCTTTTTTTAAACGCTCTAATTCGCCAATAACAAGGTTTGGATCATCAATACCCATACGTCCCAAAATTCCCAAACGACCACCAACAATTTGTCGCATATCTTGCGTCATTGAATTTTTGGCTTTTGTTGCATCAGTTTGGCTTTTGTGTAATCCACTTAATGAAGTAATAACGTCAGAGCCTGTCAATGGGGCAATTTTAGGAATGACAGAATTGATCTTGTCCATGTCAATGCGACCATTAGTCTGCCAATTGTCAGGATTACTTGTGAACTCTTGAAGTTTTAAACGCTCATCGTTTTTTTGCTTTAAAACTTGATTTTCAATCTGAGCTTTTTCCAAAGCCAATGGATTCATTTGTTGGGCTTGCTGGTAGTTTTGGATGCCGCCAGCCATGTTCAACATATCCCCAAGGGTTTGACCTTGAGGCTTTGGGTAATTTACATTCATTGAAAAGTCAGCCATGATTTATCCTTATGTCGCTTTAATCATTGAGCCAAGCAACGCTGTGTTACCAAGTGTACTAAGAGCATTTGCGGTGTTAGCACCACCAGCCACAGCATTGCCAGCCAAAGCTGAACCAATACCAGTTGCAAGATTAGCGGTGTTTAAACCATACGCATTTGCCGCACCAATTCCTTGACCAGCATTTGTTGTTATGTTGCCACCATAGTTAGATGACAGACCACCAAGGTTAGAACCGTATGTATTGCCAAGACCAGCCAATTGACCGCCAGAAGTTGTGCCAATGTCAGCCATTCCTTTTAAGCTGTTGTAAATGTTGTTGCGCTGGGTGTTGTAGTTATTAAACGCATTTTGGTAAGCGCCACTAGCATAGTTTTGAGTGTAGTCTTGCAGACCTCTCATTGCATTACCACCTAAAGCACCACCAGCCATGTTTCCAGCACGTTGGTTAGCCATTTGCCCTTGACCTAATTGAAATTGATAATTGGGCGCTAAATTTGAATAAAGGTCAGCAGTATTAAATTGATTAGTAAAGTAAGGCTGATTAGCAATTAACCCTTGCGAACCCGCTTGGCCAACAGCTTGGTAAGGTTGCTGAATTCCAACTTGCTGGTTGTAAATGTCATACAAGTTACCTTGAGTTTTTGCATAGTTGCTTGCCAAATCACCACGATTTGCAACATTTAAGCCTTGAGCATCAGCATAAGCCTTTGCAAGATTGCCTTGCGCTTGTGTTCCATATTGGTTAATCAAGTTTCTAGCATCAGAAATGCCTGATTGATTTGCGGCAGTTCCAAGTACATTGCCAAGGGCAGATAAACCAAGTCCTGTGGCAAGGCTAGTGCCTAAAGCTGAACCAGCGCCAGCGCCAAGTGCAGAACCCACACCAGAGCCAACGGCAGAACCTACGCCTGTGGACAAACCGCCCAATGTTGAGCCAAGTGCGCCAGCGCCTACGCCTGTAGCTAAACTACCTAATGTAGAACCAAGAGTAGACCCACCAAGCAAAGAGTTTGTAGCGGCTAAACCACCAGCACCTAAACCAGCGCCTAAAGCACCTTCAAAACCAGCCGCACCAAGAGTCCCCCCCAAACCGCCAGCACCAGCGGCAGTCAAACCAGAACCTAAAGAGCCACCAAGACTACTAACACCACCCGCACCGCCAAGACCGCCAGCGCCAGCGGCTGTTAAACCTGTGCCTGTTCCCATGCCAGTAACAGTTGACCCTAAACCATCAACGCCTAAACTACCAAGTCCAGACATGTCAGCAATGCCACCCAAAGTAGCACCTCCAGCGCCACCCAATGCGCTATTGGCAGTTGTCAAATCAGCTAACCCCGACATATCAGCCACGCCACCTAAAGCACCAATTGATCCAAGAGTAGAGCCACCCGTACCATAAACACCCATTCCAGCGTCTAATGCGCTACCAGCGCCAGCACCAGCGCCTAAAGCCGCACCACCATACATAGCCGCAATTAATTTAGCGGCATTACGAACTTGCCCCATGTCGCTAGAACTATTCCATTGAGGAACAATGGCTACGCCACCGTCAGCAGTTTGAACGGCTTTATAACCAACATTGCCATGCCCTTCACTTGTCCACGACATTAAATTGTTGGGTTGAAGGTAATCAGCTTTGCCTTTCAGGTTTTCATTAACATTACCTATGAAACCTAATTGCTGTCCATTGTTAGTCAAATAACCTACAGGGGCTGTGCCGCCTTCATCATCTACAGATATATTTTTTGAACCAAGTTTAAGATTGGAAAGGTCTGTAATTCCGTTTTGCGCCATTGTGGTTGCCAAAGATGAAGCGCGATCTTGCAAAGAGATACCACCGGGCAAATCTTTAACGCCAATTTTGTCCCATTGATCAAGCAATTGGTTTGTCAGTTTGTCAGTTGACCCGCCAGTAGCCATTGTTTGAGAAACTAAAGAATTGATTGTGTTGTCCATGATTTAGGCTCTCTCAAACATTGTAGTAAGGGACTTTATAAGTCTGTCCATTTACGGTGACATTCATAAATAGAACAGGATTAGCTGGAAGCGTGGCAGACGCTGCCGTAGCAGTTGTGGCAGAACTAAAGTTCAACAAGTTGATAAAAAATTGTTGCCAAGGCCGTGAAGGGCGATTAGTCGTTCCATCCAAAAACGGTG
>Ga0114970_10000884_pt1 | contig 22630 bp, 31 predicted proteins | sample M_140205_XF_Meta_FD_87030 | JGI IMG/M metagenome (GOLD analysis project Ga0114970, IMG submission 87030) | Freshwater microbial communities from Lake Montjoie, Canada to study carbon cycling - M_140205_XF_MetaG | ecosystem: Environmental > Aquatic > Freshwater > Lake | place: Lake Montjoie...
CGGAAATAGACCCAGAGCGAACGGTTGTCTTGGATGCGCTCTTGAACTTATCCAGAGCCTTTCGACTGGACTCTACTTCATTTTTAAGCCTAGACACTTCGTCTGTAAGCCTAGCCGTCTTCCTGCGCTCTGCGTAGTAGGCCACGGAGTCCTCCACAACGCCAAGCATTGATGGGACATCTCTAACCTCAAGGTTCTTCTTGAGGAGGGCGGCGAGCTGTTTCTTATAAGCGTTTGAGTCCTCGATTTCGGATTTCTGGTCTTGGGTCGCGCTAGCAGGGATATCCTCCTGCTTCAGCCAGTCTCGCTGCGCAATAGCGGTTGTCTTGAACTCCTCGATCAATCGCCCGGCATCCTCAATAGACTTCTTCTGTACCTCGGTCTGTTTCTTGCTCTGCTCCTCGCGTTCAGAGAAGAATTCATTTGCGCGCTTGGTTTCATCTTCGATGAATCGCTTTTTGTCTCGCTCGATCTGGATTTGCTCCATCATTGCGGACTCTAGGCGTTTACGATCAACCATAGGGAGAGCGGATAGGATGTTCTCAGCTGCCTCGGTTGCCGTGATCGTGGTACTGTTTCCGTCTGCACCGCGAACGGACACAGGGGAGGTCGATGACGAGAACTTAGTCCATCCCCCTTCGTTGGAAATGAGCTTCAGAAGCGCGGGACTGGCTTGGCGGGCTGCAAGAATCTCAGTGATGCCCTTTTCGGCATACTCAACACGAGAATCAAACTTTGTCTTTAGTTCAGGATCACTATCCAGTTCGTATTTTCGCTTGAACATACGAAGTTCGTCAAGTTGGGTTTTTACTGCTTCGGATGTAGCGGGGTTGGCAGACTGCACGTTCTTGAGCTGTTCTTCAAGTTCCGTCACACGCTTAACCTTCTCATCTGATAGGCGTTTCGTTTCTGTAAATGTCATGTTCAGCCCCTCAACTTTCTTTAGAAGGGCTTGGATGCGCTTGGCCGTCTTTGGCTTGTCGTGCGGCAGAACCTTTAGATCATCATCGCTTGGCGCTTCTGGATCAACTGGTTCCGGCTTAACCTCGGATACATTATCGGTCGCGCTATTGGTTTCCTCCTTTTTTGGCGAGGTTGCCTCAAGGAGCTTTTCACGGGAAACGTCCTCGTCGTTTACTTGCGGCTTAGGCTGCTTGCCTTCCGATTCAGCAAGCTTTGCATCAAGCTTTGAGTCGCTTTGTTTAGCTTCAAGCTTATCGTCATTGCTAGATTGTTCTTTATCTGGTTCAGGTGCATCTCCCTGTTGCTCAATCGCATCTGCGACGGAATACCCGGCATCAACCTTTAAGAAGATGTCGGCTAGATTCTTGCCGGACTGGCTTTCTACAGGATTTCCATTGGACAAAACCTCGGTTGGAGGTTTTCCGATAATAATAGTTTCTGATTCAAATGGGTCTTTCATATTGTTCTATTGTTTTGTTAATCTAGTCCCCTGTTAAGAAGGTCTTCTTCTGATTTTTTCTTTTCATCAACGGCATCAGATAGCGCAACAATGGCGTCTATCGCCTTTGTGTATCCTTGGTTTATACCGGCAGAGAATAAAATTGCTGTCGCATCCTCTCCGTTAATAGATGGGATGTTTTCGCGTAGATAAAGCATTCCCTCTACCCCTTCCTGCGTGCTGAGCATTTGCCGCCATTTCAGGGCGGTGACTTTGGTTATCTTCATAGGTTGTTATTGAACAGGGGGTTGCTCCTGTTGTTGCGCTTGCGACGGGTCCATCATGGGGACGCCAGCTTGCTGCTGCGCTTGCGCGACCTGCTGTTTCTGATTAAGTGCCTCAATCGCCTTTTCGGCGGCGGAAATAAATGCCTTCTCTGTGTTTATCTGATCCTGCGGTATCATTTTCTTGTTTACGCCCTGACCCCAGTGGGCTGCATAATGTTGCAATCCAATCTGGGCAATCTGGGCATTTCCCGCCTTAATCACCTCCAGTATACTCGGCTTTAGGGTTTGCATATGAACCCAGTCGTTATCGTTTTGCAGAATTGGAGTTGGTTGACCAAGGGCAAGCGATGCGTTCTCGATTAGTTGCGAGCGCTGGGCCTCTATCTGGGACGATTGATCCCCGTCGGGTAGAACGATAGATTGAATGAAGCTTTCGTCTCCAGATCCCTCTGCCATGATGCGAGCTAGGGCGGATTGACGGAATAATGGGTTGCCTATGACGGAGGCAGCGAATGCAGCGCGTTTCTGAGCTGCGAACTCAGTGAATCCCATTATGGATTGGCTCGGAATATCTTGTCGCAAAAGCTCAATCTCTTCGTCCGTAAGTTTCTCTTTGAGTTCCTTGATCACGGCCTTGGCCTTATCGTCTGGCGAGTCCGGGTCTGTAAGGCGTTTTGAAATCGTGCGAATGAGTGGTGCGAACTGAATTAGGAATGTCTCCAGCATGTCCTCGCGAAGCTCCTGCTGGTCATTTACCTTTGCATTGATCTGGGCTGCCTTGATATCGGAGGGCTGAAGCGGGATAGGCGGAATAAATGAACCAATCTTCTCTCGCGCTATTTGAGATAGCTTCTGATCCAAGAGTTCGTATCCTTGGATGTCCTGTGGCATTGCGGCTGTATTGCCAGCGAACTGCGCGCCAGACACGATCATTGTGTCGGACGTGACGTTAAGCTTTACGTCATTAACGTTCTTTGCGTCACTTACCTGCAACTTCATCTTATTGGTCATTCGCAGGTTATCAACCGAGTCGCAGCGGACTCGCTCAACCTGAACGGCCATGTCGTATAGAATCTGACCAACTCCCCACACGCCGTGAATAGTTCCGTCGCCGTAATCATACACAATGGTTGCTACGCAATCTTCCATTGAGTCGAACTGGTCGAGGGACTCATACAAAAGTCTTTTTTGACCAGAATTCTTTCCCGAATTAGATACATTGCTTCCGGGGGATTGATCGCTCATTATGACATAATGAGAAACTTTTCCGGTTGTCTCCCGCGAAAACAAATGCCATGTACTGATAACCTTATATCCCTTGCTGTAGGCATTGCTCCATACGGCCTGACGAATTAGGTCGGTGTACGATCTGGCCTGAGAATAGGTGGAGTCGGTGGAGGGCGTTGTAGCTTCGTTAATAGCGTCTACAACAGCGTCGTTTTTCCACTCATCGCGATCAGCCTCCTTGTTGTTCTTCAGGAGAGCCAGTAACTCGGATGGCTTATAATCATACTTTGCCATGAACAGCGACGGCTCGGTGTCCATAACCTCAGTCCCTTGTGGAACGAATCCCTTGTCCATACGCAAAAGCGTGGGACGCCAATCATATTTATCGAAAAATGCGTTGAAGCAGAACGCGAATGTTGATACCTCGCGGGCGAGACCCCGCACATAGAAGTTCCACTTGGGCCATGAACGAATAGCCTTTGTAATTGTCTGGCGATAGAACCCCGTCTTCATGTCCCCGTCAGCCCACCCTCCGGGAAGCGCTGCGGACGTAAGGTACTTAGCCGTTTTAATCGGCATATAAAGGCGCGGAGCAACCTGCCTGCACTCGGATGCGAGAAAGCCGGTAGAGATGTTTGTTTTCCATCCCTTACCGGCGTTCTCTAACTTCTTTTGATTGTACGGTCGTTCGCCATTGATCTTAGAGGTAATCCTAGCCGCGTTCGTGATGCCTCTCTGCCAATCGGATTGAAGCGATGAACATACCTCGTACGCTTGGCTAGCGTCGGTTATGGTTCGATTATCTACACTTAGGTCTAGGCTGACTTCAGGTGCGTTGCCGGAGGTATTACCGGATGATTGTACCGATGACGTATTATCTGATTTTTTTGCCATTGACTTTGTTAGTCAATCTAGAGAGTTGGGAATAAACCAATTGTCAATATTAAACCGAAGTTATTGCCTGTTTTTATGCAAAATATTGATATTTTGCATAATTTTATTGGTTTTTGTCTCACTTTCCGTGAATAAAGTACGGAGAGCCCATTCCCTGAACGGTACTGAATTGGCAAGACTCCTTGTCAAAAAAGACCGGTATAGCGCTTTCTTCGCCCTCCCCGAAACGCTGCTTGTCGATGACTATCTGTCCGTCCGGTTGATCCATCCACTTAACCATCTCCTCTGTCTTTGACACTGGGTCCATGGTGGTTGAGTGCATGATTTCATCTATCTTCTTCTTTTTGAGTTTATTTCGCCATACTATAATGACATTAAATGCCGCGTTGCAAATGTCCGACGAACCAGCTACGTCTGATTTAGTCGGGACAGCGAACTCGTTTCCGCTAGAAACCTTACGCGAGTGGGCCACTAGGATGATATGACATCCAGTGTTATTGCAAAAGGTGGTAAGTTTATCTACGAAGTCGCGAGCACCTGCATAGTCCTCTCCTGATAGGCCGCACTTAAACAGGGAATCAATTACGAACACGTCTATGCCGTGGCGCTTTCTGGCATATTCCATTGCGCTCATTAGGCGCGTAACGTTCACGGTTCCAATGCAGTCAAGGAAGAACATGGATTCATTCACCCAGCTAATGCACGCCTCAATCTCGGCTTTCTCCGAATGCTTCTTGCCTAATGCGCATCGGGTCATGTTGTATAGTGTCATGCCGGGCTTGATCTCAAGCGAGGCGTCCATTATCTTCTGGTTAGCGGCTAATAGGTGAAGCATCAACTGATTAAGCACGGCTGTTTTACCGTGTCCCGAAAATCCGCTAAGGATTGTAAGCTCGCCCTTGCGTACACGCCAAGGAAGCGCGGGCGTCCATGGTGTATCTACACCGCGAAGGGACGGGTCCGTATTGTAATATTCCATCACCTCTGACCTAAAGTCTTCAGGCCGCTTAATCTCGTCTAATTCAATTCCCTTCGCGGACTTGAGGCACGCCTCTATCTGTTCGCGGGTCATTCCCGTTACCAAGCACTCGTTGGCGTCTTTCTTTGGGAGCGTGACGATGTAGCAGCGGTGGAGGCCGAGACGCTTGCAGATTTCAAGTGAGCAGGCGCGACCGGGTTCGTCCATGTCGGTTGAAACGTAGATTTTCTCGAACCTAGCCAGCCACTCCCAGTCAACATCGCACCACTCAAAGTCAGATACTCCATTCGGAAGGGAGACGGCGGGTATTCCCCACGAGTTCCATGAGAGTGCGTCAATCTCCCCTTCGCAGATAACGAGTTCGCTGTCGTTTTCCGTAATTAGGTTTTTGGCGTAGAGGCATCGTTTCGTTCCCTTTGTAGTCCACGTATCCTTCTTTCCGTCTGGACGGGCTAGGCGAAGGTATTTTCGGTGGGCGGTGATCCAGCGCTTTGACTCATCGTCGTAGTCCGCGAAGTTGAATACGATTGCTTTTCCGTCCTCGGTTTCGCTGACCTTTGAGTTCACGACGACAATGGGGTTGATCTTGCGCTCAAGCACGAGGTAATCCATCGCCTCTGTGTTGGTCTCTAGCGCCCGCACCCCACCTTTTTCTGGTTTAGAGTAAGTCTTTGGCTTGTGACGCTTTACACCGAAATTATCATCCTTAACACCAAGCCAATCCCTCGCCTCTTTGATTGCCGTGGAGAATGATGTGTTCCTAACTTTGGACCAGAGCCAAAGCGGGGTAGCTCCCTTGGAGTCCTTGTTCGCGAAGTCTATGAAGCGACCCGCTGCACTACCGTTGAGTGTGACTTGAAGTGAGGCACCGGCTTCTCCGTCAATGCCGCCAACTACCCAGTGGTTTCCCTTGGCTTTGCCGTTTGGGAGGAGGTGCATACATAGCTCCTCCATGCGGCCTAACAGAAGTTGATTTACGGATTGGGCGTCATTGGCGTGCATATTTCCTTTGGTTTGTGTGTTCTAACGAAAAACGAATGAAGGGACGCGCGTTTCACCGATATACGTGCGCAGGAGGGAAAGAACTAACGAGGCAAACAAGAAACCCCGATACGGAAACCCCCTATCCTATGACCCCTTCAAAGAACCAACCCAACAACATGCTTGAGGCTCTGCTGAACTTTCTTTTTCCGAGAGCGCATCCGGGGTTGAGGAGAAAGACAAGACAGATATGTCGGCTCTGTGCAAGTCGCAAAAGTTTATTTTATCAGTATTTCCGTAACCCCTTGTCAGTATGTAGGATCTCTGTTTCAACGAACTAAGACCGGGCGATTCCTGGAAGTTCATCGGCTTATTTCGAGGACACGTCTTGCATATGTCCGTTCGCATCTCGGCCTCCTTGGGGGCTACATTCGCCTTTACGGGGCTTCTCCACGCCATTCCCATCCACCTAGCCCACTGCTCGTAAGTACCGTCTATTTTTGGTTTGTATGGCTTTCCGTCAGATAACACCATTTGCGGGAAGCACTCTGCGTAGTATTGCAAAATCTCCTCATTCAAGTCGCCGGGTGGAATCATGTTGGCAATGCGAAAGTCCGCTACCTTCTCAAGCAGTTCGTCGAAGCTATCTGCTCGAAACATAATCCCGCGCGTAGAAAAGTGGTGACCGCCATCCGGCAGAACCTGCTGGTCTTTGTTTAGCTTGAGCATCACTCCAAGCCCTCCTTTCCGTCTGGTTCCTCTCCGATGGAGTCGTCTTTCTCGAAGGCAATCGGACTCTTGAACGGTTGCTCGAATCTGATTGCTCCGTTCCGCGAAGTAGTTTCAGGGCTTTGGTCCACCAGCCCCGGTAGCGCATCTCCAGTCTGTCTAACGAGTAGCGTAAGCATAATGCACGCATCCGCCGCGTCTGGAGAAGCTCCGCCGTTCCTTGCCTTGTATTGATCCTTGGCTTCAACCTTGATTTTTCCGCCCTTAGATGTTCCGTATCGCCGGGAGGTAAGCTCGGTGTTGATGGGACTGGTTGGGATAATCGGGTTTATTAGGATAGCGCAGCAACGTGGGTCCAGCCATCGCCTAAATGTCCACCACATCTCAGACATCACTCCATCGCATTGGGCATCTGCACCGTCAAGGTCTTCACTAACAATCCTCTTTGATGTCGCTTTTTCATTCCAAGAAACACCTCGGCTCGCACCCCACACCTTATTCAAATGGGAATGTACACCTAGTCCGATAGATGTACGGTCGATAATTAGATTTTCCGGCTTGATACTCAACATCTTAGCTCTTGCCATAATTTCCTCCGACATCTTGGTTGTGTCGTCGTGTTTGTTCATTGGCAGAATTTGATCTATCTGCAATACGTACCTAGGCTTATCTTGGGCGACGTTAAGGCGATCCTTAAATACCGTAAATTTCCCGGTGTGGTCGCGCCATCCCGACGCCCTTCCCCATCTAGCAACTGCCATCTGGGCCGAGTCCTTGCCCATGAAAGCTAAGTCAACTGAAGCCAGAACTATCGGGTTGTCGATGAACGTGCATTCTCCGCGAGCCTCGTTGGGCCAAGCGGGTGGAATTAGGGTATTTATGGACCCCTTCATGGGTGGCCACCCTCTCGCGAAACAACTGTAATTGGCCGATGAGTCTCCACCCGCCTTCAGGTAAGACATGAACCCCTCGTAAGTTTGCAGTCCCTCGTAAACTTTCTTTTTTTGGATTACATTTTCCGATTTTGCTGCGTCCAATCGGCACACGCGCCAATCTGCTTTGCTTGTCCAATCGTATAATGTATCCATCTCATCCGCAAGCCAACCCTGTTCAGGCTCTGCCATCTGAACAACCAGCTGAGATGTGGATTCAGGATTAAAGGCTACGACTATCTTAATTAGCTCAGATCCAGTCTTTGATGCAACTAGAGAATTAAAGTCCTTAAATGGACCGCCGGGCCAGTTTTGACCCTCGTCTCCCAGAACGCGAAGGCGAGACATTACCCCGAATTTAGGATGACGACTTGTGCGTACTGGCTTGGCCTTGTATCCCTTGAATTGTCCGGATGTCTCTTGTGATTGCTTGAACGCAATTCCGGATATACCAAACTCATAACCGGCATCCTTAACCCCCATCCATAAATCAGAGTCGCGTACTTGAATGTCGTATTTTGACGGGATAATGCAGTTACGGTAAAGAGTTGCGACATGCGCAAAAAGGTTCTTCCTGAGATGATCCTCGTTAATTGCGGCAAGTTTTACGGTAGTGTAAAGTGGGTCACGTAGGTAATCTAGTAGCATGAACGCCCCTGCTGAATAAGTTTTTGACATCGAACTTGCTCCGACGAGCAGGATTGTAGATCCCTCCCTCAACGCAATAAATACACGCTTAACCGACTCGGGCTCGGTGTTAAATAAGTCTGGTCCCCACTGCAATGTGGCGGCGGAAAGATAATCTTCTGCGTCTAGGGTTGCTTGAAAAAGTTTCCTCATAACCCCAACGGCCTCCGATTTCGTAGGAACGGACCTGTTGTTTCCGATGCTTTTTAGCGCAAGCTCGGCTGCTTCAATCCAGCGATCCGAAATAAGGAGCGCATGAATAACCTTTAACTCATCTATGGTCATTCAGTTTTCTTAATTGAGTCAAAGCTAATGTCCTCAACGTCTATATCCGCATCAACAACTATCTTTGAGGTTTGGATTGGCTCCGCGGTATCGTAGATCTCCTTTGAGCTAGATGTCATGTTCTTTACGGCCATAGCTAAGTCATTAAGCTCTTTGGGGCTCATAACCGTCTCTCCATCCCGATAGGATTTAATAGCAAACTGTAGTGCTTGCCTTAGCTGAGCGACGACTATCTTGTTTGCGGTTGCGTTCTCGTTCTTGTCGAACGGCACGGTTACTGAACCGCCATCCATCTCCACTATCGTCGCCTTCGGTAACATCAGGCGCTCGGTTAATGATTGCTTTGCCATTTTTAAGTTTAGCTAGGTAACGATGACCCGAGTTTCCGGGGATTCCGACGTATCGGACGTAATTCATTTTGTCCTGATTATTTCCTTAAGAGAATGCCTAAATCGGCGGCATTGTATTTATCTACGTTGTTACCAATGTAGATTTTGCGGGGGATAATCCTGCCTATCACAAACGCGATCAATACATAGAAAGCGATTTCGTAGTTCATTGTTTTACGTAGTAGGTTACGACTTGTTTTCTTGAGGCGTATTGCTTGGTGCCTAGAATCGCTTTATAGCCCTTTTGCTTGGCCAGCCATCTCCTGATGGAGGCGCAACCGACATTGGCCAATTTAGCCATCTCTGCGATGGTTAGACCGCCCTTTGGCCTTCCTTGCGGATTAGATTTGTTGAATCCTGCAAGGAAGTCAGATTCCAGCGCGGCCATCGTCTTGGTTCCAACGACCTCCTCTCGGCTTAGCAGCCCTATCGTATCGTGCGTGGAATACCCCCTCTTTCGGGGGATTGGTTTATCGAGATTAACTAAGTTCAATTGTTTTAGCCTCCGGTGTTTTGAATGTTTTCTCGATCACGGTTGGCAGCTCTCCGAGTTGCTTTCCGAAATAATCCAAAATGACAATTCCTGGGTTTGTGCGTGCTTGACTAACTACCTTATGACCGAATCTAGTCAGTCCCTGAAATGGAGGGGTAACGACGAGTAGTCCGTTGGTATCCTGATAAAGACCGAATTTGTGGCGATGGCTACAGACGACGACTCGCGGGATTTTCTCGCCGTTATTTGCGGCTTCCACTTGTTCTTCGGCAAGATTGGCCGATAGTTGAGTTCCGGCAAGCCCTCTACGGACTGACGTTCCGATATGATGGCGAAATACATGTCGAACACTATTTAGCTCTAGCACAAGTCGATCAAATGCATGTAGTCCCGTTTCCTCGTCTTTAACGCATCCAAGTTGCTCTCCGATGCCGCTTTCCGTGTTTTGAACATGGCATTCCGTGCCTCGGACGATGAACGACGCAGCGGCCTTAGCAACAAGAGGCTTGAGGATTTCAACGGCGGCACGCCTTTGGTCCGCAATTTCCGGGCTCCAGATTTCTTTGGTTCCATGATGAATGCCTTCGATGATGTCTCCATTGACGACAAACGCGAAGGGCTCATCGCCCACCTGCTCGTCGATAAATCTATTCGCCTTCTTCCAACAAAGCCAAAGCCACTCTTGCATGGCATTCAGCGAGACTTTATTACCCTCCAAGGTAGTGAACCCCGGTTCAAGCAGTCCCTTAGTACTCCCGATATGTAGATCGGAGCAGATTACGACTCGTTTTATCGGCTTCCGTGTTTTGTGTGCCATATGCTTGTGGATGTATCAGAAATTGTAATTACCGAAGGTTGTCAACTTTATTTTTGTTTTGCTAATTGCCAGCTCCGCCGCTCCTCTTCGGTTCTGGACACAGTTAGGGCATTCTTTCATTTTTGTTTCCCCTTAGAAGGCCCGGATTTTTCTCAGCCGTTATTGCTCTTGTCGGTGGTTGCGTTGCTCCTCTTTCGGACCTTGTATCTAGGTATATCTACCACGGCTACCAACAATGCCCCATAAAAAGCGCGCCGTGGATTTTTTGCTTCCACCTATCTAAGTGAGTTCTCGGGAAGTAGTGAGATGCTACGGTTAGTTTGGACATAAAAAATCCGGTCGAGTGCTGATAGACACGGGACCGGATTACTAACCATAATACAAATTCGTTCTCGCGGCTATCAGACCGCAACCCTAACAGGGACCACAAAGAACAAATAACCGCTATTCGTCAATACTTTTCTTAAGAAATCGTATAGGTTGGCCTTGGTTGAATCATAACCGTCGGACGCTTATCAACTTGCAACTCTCTTCCTTTACCCGGAATCTTATTCCCTAAATCGTCTCTTGGGTAGTCCCGGCGCATGGATCTCGCTTCACTTTTGTGCTCGGGGGCTGTCCAGCTTTCTTTAGGTTGCCACTTGCGTGGGGTTATGTTGGATGAATCTTGTGTCATTGGTGAATAAATTGATAGCAGGTAAAGAGGTGGACCCCGCCTGCGCAAATCCCACCTACCCAAAGTGGGCTAACGCAGACTTACTCTTAAGTTGGGATTTAGGGTCCGTAAGGTTATTAGACGGGCCAGAAGCGCACCTCCAGCTCTTCGTCGTCATATGATCCTGTGGCTGTTAGTGGGGCATGGGAGTAGTCGCGCATCGCGGCCAACCGATAGATGTCGGGCGTTAGGTTCTTAGTAACCACCATGTCGAACATCAGCCCCTTATCTGTCATGTCTAGAAAGTAATCCATTTTTGAGTTCATAAAAAGTGGTTCTTCCCCGAGGTTCCAACTCGGCACTCAGCATTGTTTGGTGCTATCGGCAGGACTCGAACCTGCAAAGTTTTGCAACACGAGTTTAGGAAACTCGCCCGATGTCCTTTCCGGCACGATAGCATTTTGTTTTGCCCAGTAACCCCTAGGCTTTTAAGACAATCCAATCGTCAATAGTAATATTATTTTCTGGTTCTTTCTATTTTCTTCAAAGCCCCGTCAAGATCAACAGAAGCGTTTTCCGATTTTGATTGCTTGTAAAGGTTCCCAATGTGTTTCTTGACATAATCCATTCGACCAGCGAGTTCTTCGGCGTAGTCACCGTAATCTTCGCTACTTGAATATATTTCACGCTTCCTTTGCAAGCTATCTAGTTCCTTTTTAGCTGCCTCTTCGGCTTCCTTCCTTGAGGCGCTAACCGTGAATTTATACATGGGAACACCGTCTTCCGTGAATGAGTCTGGTTTGTTTTGAGGGTTTGGCATATCGGTATTTTATTGTTGTTATTATTGAACTGAAATTGAGCCAATTAGGAGACTTCCGCCAACCTCTTCGGATTACAGGTTCGACACGTCAGTATCTATGTTTAACGAGCATAAAGTGGTGGTCCGGGCGATGATTTTAACTCGCGATCCCCGGTTTATGAGACCGGCCATCGGAATCGCTGCATAAATAAGCTATTGCCGAAGCCATGAGATTCTTGTCGTCATTAAACATCCCTATTCCTATATTGCATCGGTAGCACAGTAAACCGCGAACCCGTCCCGACCAATGGCAGTGGTCAATGTGAAGAACGCCTTTCTTTTTGTCCTCTTCGGGCTTCCCGCATATCCTGCACTTGCTGTCGCATAAAACGTAAAGCGCATCTAGCTCGTCTTTGGACATGCCATATAGGTTTGCCCTTCTTGATAAATTTCGCGACAGGTAATTTTTCCCGTAATGCTTTTTTGACGCCCTTCGCCAGTATTCCTTTATCTTCTCAGGGTTGCTGATTCTCCATTCCGCCTGTCTCTTGTTTTCGCAGCATTTGCAACTCTTCCTTTTCCCGTCTTCTTTATCGCTCCCATTGGAAGCGAATTCAACGAAGTCTTTCGTTACATTGCATTTGATGCATGTTTTCATTGGTTTATGAGAAAAGCATACTCATAAGATGTCAATACAAATTGACGCACTATCATAAATGGTCTGCCCAGATGGAATCGAACCACCAACCGTGCGCAAATCTAGCGCCGCCCTTTCAGGTGTCGTGTATAAGACGAATGCTCTGCCAATTGAGCTATGAGCAGAAAATAGTAAATTCAACGTTAATGCGCTTTGAACACTAAGCTACCAGACCGTAAAGGTTTGTGTCTAGTGAATTGGATGCAGAGGTGGGATTCGCACCCACGGCCTCATGATTATGGGTCATGTGTTTTAGCTGCTCAACTACTCTGCAATAAAATTGGAAGGGACTAGATTTTTTACGCCTAGTCCCTTATTATTTACTTAGCCCAGCTTTCTGGGGGCAGAACTGCAACCCACAAAACAACGTAAGCCATTATTAGGATTGACGTAACCATAAACAAGAATGAAGCACCCTACGCCATAGCGTCCTATGGAATCACCTGTTAATTCAGGTTACCGAATTAAGCATTGCTTGTCGCTAGAGGCTCGTGGGTGTAGATGGCAGAGACTGATGGAATCGAACCACCTCGGCGAAATTTTGGAGATTTGCCCGATACCTTACCTGTAGTCCCCAGAATGACCCACCGGGACTTTAACCCGGATAGCCTCATGAAATCGAGGTATGCTATTCGTTTGCATCATAGGCCAAGAAAAACGCCCCCACGATTGGTTACGCAGCAGGCATAAACAAAGAACAGAAACAGCTTGAACCTTAACCATTTGCTGGTGCCGAGGATTTGCTAATCGGACGTTCGTTGATTTTGGCTCAACTTAAAGGCTCGCTTAACTCTTCGCACGAAAATTCACATAATGCACAAAGTCAAGCACTTTCTTGCTTATTTATCTTTCTGTACCTGTCGTCAATTAAAACCTCGTCATTGATATTCTGGAGGATGAACATTAGTCGGCAAGCCGCGTGAGCTAGGTGATGTCGCCCAGACTCATTATCCAAGTCGTTGCCATCTATATACTCGTAGATATGGCGAAGGGCGCAGCTCAGGTTCCTGCTCACCTCCATTCCTGACCTGAAATTATGAGTGGTCCCATATTTAAGAGCACCGTATGCTTGCACCATGGCTATCTCCCGCAAGCCAGCTGAAGGCAGCAATGCTAGCGGCGGCTTATTGTCGTCATATGTAAGCGCCTTCATTCGCAGTTCCTCCCTACTTTGATGCATTCGTGAAGACCTGCGTGTTTAAGCCATGCTTTTGCAGCACGGGCTTGAATACGACAGTCGTTGCATACCAAGCACTCCATTTCGGTTTCCCATTTATCTGGATAGTTCAAAGCGGTCATAAGTTCAGATGTCTTTGCATAGACATCGGGAATTATTTCCTTGCAGATGCCGCAAGGCACGCCCGGAGCTGTTTGTGTTAATGTCATAATGGTACGACGAAGTATCGTCGATTAAGCCCGCCCTCTGAACGAATTAAGTTTCTTTTGAACAGCCAGTCTAGCGATGCAACGTATTCCGCTCCCATCTTTGAACGAATATCGTAACTTACGCTTCCTGGGTTCTTTGCGATGAAGCTCCTTACGAGCTTCGCTTTCAACGCGCTTTTGGACTGGGACGGCATTCTTCCAGCCACCCAATCCTCCTGTTCCTGCGTGTAGTTTTCTCCCTCTTCCCGTTTAGGATTCATCTTGATCAATTTGCGCCGCTAATTGGCGACGTGCTTTTGCGTTACGATGATTGTGTTTGCTGAGCTGGGCGATACGCCCGACTTTTTTCATTGGCTTTGGCAACAGCCACCAAAGCGGAGGTTTAGGCTTTTTATTCGACGGCTTGATTTTCATCGAGGTAGATCAAACCGCAGATTCGATTCAAATGCAAGAGATTTTTACCAAAAAAATAGTTGACGACATTAAGTTTACCTTGTCATCTTGCCCGGATGAAAAATAATCTCAAGGTCATTGCTTGCGTAATCTCGGCGGCAGTATTTGCGTCCGCTCCTCTAGCGGCCTACGTCCTGCTGCTTGCGGCCATGGTTAAACTTGTGTCGTTCGATAATCTGTTCCTTACGTGGCTTGCTGTTGTTCCGGTAGTGGTTGCGTGGATCTTGCTCTTGCTTCCATTCGCAGCCAAGATGGCCGCCCAGCAATTACTTGTTGGATTTGCTGAAGCGGCGAAATTGGTTAATTTATCAGTGCCATCTGCCGATTCCGACAAGGCAACAACAAGCGACGATAAAACTTCGCAGAAAGTAATCTAAATGAAAAGGTTCAGGATAAAGTATTCGTTGGATTCGTTACCCGACCTAAACCAAACCGACGATCTTCAAGCATCGGGTCCAGTCCAAGCGTTAAACCAATTCCATAACTCGATGCAGATGGAGCGAAACATTAAGCCCTCATCCTACGAGATTCTATCTCTATCCATGGTCTACGGATCTTGCGCCTCTCACAAAACGGGAGAGAATGTTGTTGATTCAAAGTTTGATCTTCCGAGGTGCAGCAACCCAACCATGCGGAAATCCGTAGAGATTGCCTCGATTCAGGAGTCTATGTTTTAATGTTTTCCACAATCACAGATGCGGATTGGGAGCGAGAGCTTAGAATCTCTCGATCAATTCGTAATAAACTATCGTTAAAAATAAGTCTTATTTTATGTCAACAGAAACAACTCAACGCATTACCTGCATTTCGGACACCCACGGTCGGCACGCCAAGATTGGAACCCTCAAGGAATGCGACATCCTTATCCATGCAGGGGACGTGACCTATGACGGTGGTTCTGAATCATTAAAGGAGTTCCTTGTATGGTTTGAGTCGCAACCAGCTAAGCACAAGTGTTTTGTGGCAGGTAATCACGACTGGGTGTTTGAACACGCGCCCAAAGCTGCGCGTCGGTTGATCAAGAAGTACGCGCCTTCTGTAACCTACCTAGAGGACGATTGGGCGCGATTTGATGGCATTAGGGTCTACGGGTCTCCTGTTCAGCCAGAGTTTCTAAATTGGGCATTTAATCGCAAGCGCGGCGCGGATATCAAGAAGCATTGGGACCGCATTCAGCGAGACACCGATATTCTCGTAACGCACGGACCTGCATTCGGCGTCCTCGATACATGCGAGGGTCGCAGGGGAGAAAATCTTGGTTGCGAGGAGCTAGCGAAGGCTATTGACAGAATCAAACCAAAAGTCCATTGCTTTGGACATATCCATACCGGATATGGAATTCTTGAGAAAAATGGAACCATTTCAGTCAATGCGAGCCTTCTAAATGAAGAGTACGCAATGGTTCACGACCCAGTATATATCACACTATGAAAAACGAGAAAACACCCGCAGAAGTTAACCGCACTTGTTGCGCCAAGACCACGATTAAGCTGATCGTGGCTGGCCTTGCGATTGCGTCGATTGCTCTTTTGGTTTTTGGCTGCACGCCAAAACGGCAGGAGGTTGCAACTTACTGGGGTAATACACCAACCCAAGCATTGATGGCGTCAAGTCTCCAAGCCAAGGAAATTGATGGAAAGGTTTACCTTGTAGCCCCAACAGGATCAATGGAGCCATTTATTATGGGTGGAGACTATATTGTCGTAAAGTCAATTCCCTATGCCGATGTTTCCGTGGGGATGATTGCTACCTATCAAGCGAGTTGGCGTCCAAAGGACTCTCCGCCGGTGGCTCATTGGGTTGCGGAAAAACTTGGAGATTCTTGGATTATGGATGGTCAATCCAATAAACACTACGAAGGAAAAGGGCAAACAATGGGAGTCGAGGAATTTACAGGGATTGTTGTGGCTATTTATACGACACGCGACAAGAAATGAAGGTCATGGGGAATAACGAGAAATCGGTCAGGGTATATGTACCAATATACGCCAGTTTCTTTGAGGTTGTTATTAGTCGCGATATAGGCAAATCGGTAACCAAGCCATTTAGGATCAAGTACCTAGGGGAGCAGGATGTAGACGGAGAGTATTGCGCGCTCCATTGCTATCGCGGCGCGTGTTTCTCAATATTCTTCCAGTATAAAGACTTATGCCATAACACCATATCTCACGAAATCTTTCATGCGACGATGAGGATGGCGGAACGTTGCGAGGTTATTTTCTCGAAAGACAATCACGAACCATTCGCTTATTTACAAGGTTACTTAACCGAGGTAGCGTATGGGCTTATGAAAAAACACAAAATAAAAATAAAATGAAAATCACAATAAAAGTTAATAAATACCGAGTTGTCGAATCCGACCGCTTATTCTATCCGCAACGGTATAATTGGTTTCGTTGGTTGCCGCTTTATCGCGATGAGGGAGGGCCGATCAGCTTCATGGGGCACAAGCAAGCTTGCCGGGAGATCGAACTCTTAATCTCCTCCAAGATCAAGGTGGAAGATAGACCCAAAGCCATCATTCACAAGTACCCATTGGATACCCAGACATGACGCTTAGAATTGTGCAGAAAACTTGGGAGTCGGGAAACTCGCTCTTTTATGTCGAGAGCAAGCACAAAACCGAGTGGTTGGACGGTTGGTTTGGTGGACCCTATAATACCCTCGAAGCAGCCAAGTCAGCTTGCGCCTCCTTTGGTAAGAGCAAAAAATCTCCCGACATAACCATTCACGACTATCCCTAGCAATCCATCCTAGGTAATCCTTGGCACATAAAAAGCCCTACACCTGATAAGTGTAGGGCTTTCTGATTTAATGGCAAGGAACCGCAAGGAACCTAAGCCCGGTTGATGTTTAGCAGTCCCAAGCCATGCGCGACCAGTAGTTGGCTGAAAGCTTGCCTTCACCACCCACGATCCCGCCGCTGCGAGCGCAGTACGACGATTTGCGTGCAGGCTGGTCTTTCTTGATCGACATGGAGGGGTCTCCAAAACGAACCAGCCTAACTGTATCACCAACCTTGGCAAGCACCGCAGACTTCTTCGTTGCGCCCGGAGTCCTCTTAGGGGTATTGTACCCCGCAAACACCATACCTCGATATTTAATGCTCATAATGATTAATGTATTTTTTTAACAATCTTCTAAATTCCTAGCAAGAACCATTCGTTTCATTCGGTAACAATGCTGTCAACGAAATAAAAAAACAAACCGCTCCCGATGGGATAGGGGGTGGGGGTGCGTTGGTGCGTAAAGGCAATCAATTTAACCTTGGGTTTGGTCAAACTCTCCGCCCCGCGCTTTAATAGCGGATTCCGCAACCAAAGCACGTCCACGCCAATACCTAACCTTATCATCGTCAGTCATAGCCAAACAATCATCCATATCCTTATTCATCGCATCCAACCTCAATCCCATCGCGGCCACCTTCTCACACTCCCCTAAGTAGCTAGCCGTCATATCAGCAAGCTGCTTCCCTAATTCGTCATCCCTAGCTGTAACAACCGGCAACTCAACAATCCGCGCCACCCCCAACTTACCTTTCAAATACTCATCTAACCCATTAACCACACAAGGCAATACCCGCCGATAATATACCACACTCTTCACAGCAGCGGGCTTAGGTCCGCGTTTCTTGCCTGATATTCCCTTTTTTGCAACAGCCATCGTGTTATATCCACCAAGCGGGTCAAGGGAGTTGAACTTCTCCATAATCTCTGATTCACGCACCTCGCATTTTTCGGGCTCACACTCTTCTAAGAACTCATATCCAAATACAGTTGATCCATACTTATCCCAATCCTGCTGCAACGAGATAGAATGATGCTTTCCGGAACGTAGCTTCCAGAAGTGATTTCTTATTCTTTGGTCCCACCCAGTTCGAGATGAGCCAACATAACTCCATCCATTCATCTTGTTCCATATTCGATATATTCCAGATTTCATAATTAACCATAGACGCAATCATCTATCGATTGAATAGCAAGCGAAATATAGCACAAAAACAAAAAAATTATAGGCCCATAATAAAAAAGGGGTAGGCCCATAGCCAATAAAAAAAGTTTTATGGGGCCGTTGTGCCATACAGGGTCTTTAGACGCGTAGGCGTCGTGAACCTGGGTGGGGGGGTGGGGGGGTGGTGGGGCGTTCCCCCTATGGGAGAGGGCGGGCAAGGGGCAAGGGGAAAGGGGTAAGTGAGCGCGCGGGAGTTTGGCAACTCAAACGGGCCATTTTGAGTAGTCGAAGAGGCTATTTTGAGTAGTCAAAGAGCAAGGTGGGGAAGTGGTGTCACTTGCTCGCCGTTGGCTCCGGTTCGGTCCGGACGCATCTGAAACAATATGCGTGCATGCGCATATGCGGATGCAGCCATAAGGGAAGAAAGTTTTGGAGTTGGCATGGTTCTTGAACGTCATATGTTGGCAAGTTGCATAAGTCGTTGGTATCTGGAAAAACCCATTTCGCGTCTGGTGGCCATTGCTTGACCGCTACGGCATGCACTTTGGCAATGGCATGCACGATGACCGTTTTTTTTCGACATGCCGTAACGGCCAAGGAAACGGCATTGGAAGCGATTTCGGTTTTCCGGTTTTTCAGTTTTCCGGTGAAACAATAAAACGTCTTAAACCCTTGCGCTGCAACTGTTTAAGGGGAAAACGTGCAAGGGTTAACGATTTGCGTCGTGTTCACCTTCCCGTTATGCTTCTCTGGTGGACCGGAAAACGGTTTCCGGTGTTCTTTGACTCGGTTTCCGGAATCGAATTCGGTCCGCTCGTGCGGGCGCGAAGTCTTTTCGGACGTTGCCTTTTGTGGTTAGAATTTTCCATGCGCCGACTTGCTCCAATTTTTGGGGCGGGCGTCTGGATTGTCAGGAAAATAATACCATGAAAAACGCAACTCAAACCCCTACCATTAAAAACGACGAAAACGTGAAAAACGATGACAAGGCCGCTGCATTGCTTGCATTGCAAGCAAAGGTTAACGCCGAAGTTCTCGAGTTTTCCATTGCTTGTCAAACGGCGCGAAAAATTGGCGCAAGTCTTGGTTTTAATTGTCTTCTATCCTTGGCGCAAGCCCTAGGAGAGAGCGCAAATAAGTTCGGGCGTCCTTCAGATGAAACGTTTCACGCGTTCACTACGGCATTGACTCAGCGCAAGTTGAGTTACGAGCAACGCGCAGAACTTGCGCGCAAAGCGAACGCTAGCGTGAAGGAAGGGTTTAAACCCTTGGCGGTCATCACTGGAAAAGCAACGCACGATAAAGGCTCGCAAGCCTATCGTTTTAACGTTCCGGCGGCCACGTCAGAGCAACTCGGTTAAATGGTAGGGCGAACCCCATAATTCTAACGAATTATGGGGTTTTTTCTTTTCCAAGTTACAAACCAAAACAAAACAGAAAAGCATGAAAACAAAAACAGAGGAAAGCCATGCCCAGAAATTGTCCGCGCGTTGGACATATCCCGAATCAGAAGCAATCGGCATAATGTCGGATAAAAAGTGCTTCGGTGACGTGTCGTCGTGGAGTCGCGCGACCGTTTGGTTCAAAAGACCAGACGACGTTAAGCAAAATCGGGCTTCAAATCCGGTGCGAAATCTGCAAGCATTGCGAGAATCAGGCAGCAGGCAGAATCAGGAAAAGCCCGAATCTGTTTCCGTAAATGTCGGCATCTTCGCCGGAATTGTCACAGAAAACAAGAGGGGCAAGCAGGCGGAAGGCGAAAGCGCAGCCGACATAACAGCCGCTATTGCAAAGAGATTCGGTTCGTTGGTAAGCAAAGCGTCACCTAGCCAATCAGAATTGGATGAGGTTGCCTACCTCCGAGCCTGCAAGGCAAAGGAAACGAAAGCGCGATTGGCCTTTCTCGCAAAGGCAATCAAGGCAAAGCGTTAGTTAGAGACAAGCCCCAGTTAAAAGCTGGGGCTTTTTCATGCCCAAATCAAGGCTCCTATGAGCCTCAATTACTTTCCGCGCACGGCGGTCTAAAAACCGTGCAAATGACATAAAACAGCCATTGGTTGTTCCCTAATGAGCCGCAAGGCGAAAAAGGAGCAAACAGCCAATGGTTGCCAACGTTAGGTGTTAACGAAACCTGCAAAGGACGAAAGCGCCAACCCGAATCTCGGAAGAGGTTGCGGGTCCGTTAGTATTCCGCTACTTGCAAGACACCCATCCGATTACAACCAAAAGCCTTGTTGTGCGATTTATTCCGCAACTATTTGGTTCTAACGTCTTTGCCTATGACGGCAAATATCTTAGCGGTAGCATCACCAAGATTCTTGGCCCTTACAAGCTAGGTGTCTAACACCCCATAAAGGTTGTGAGCTATAAAAACCGCTCGTTAAATTGTAATCGTATGCCCAACGCACGCCCCATCTTAGATGGGAGCGATACGCCGTAAGACCGGCAGCGTTAGGCCAAAGACTCATGCGCAGTAGACGCCAGCTTCCTAATCTGAAACGATTGCAGGACGCCGCTATAAAACTGCCTAGAAACGTGAGCAGGTCAGAAAGACCGCAGCAAGGAAACATTTCATTAGCGATTCCCGTCTTCACGGGTATATCTAACCAAACAATATCAGGCCGCAATCAGTAGTTAATCACTTGATTGCAAAGAGCATCTGAAGTTATCGGCCTTTGGATTAACCGCCAACCATTGGTTGGCAGAAACGACGCGCCTCTCAACCGGGGCGCGTCCATTCTGCTAGTCAACCCACAAACAACATGACGACCCTAATCATGAAAAACGCCGTTCAAATCAACGGCGAGTTAGTCGATAGTTATCATATGGACGCCTTCTATTGGCATCCATATTTCAACAGATACGTGATTGAGCGCGGCGGATATATGCAAGTCCTTGACTTCTAATACCATGCATAATCACAATCACAAACACACGCAAGCCTCGCTCGTTCGAAAGAACGAGCATCGAGACTTCATTTCCTCCGCGCTATTATGCGCGGCTTTCGCGATTACTGTAGTCGCAGCGGCAATCATTGAAGGTTACCTTTCTTCGCCATGAAAACTAAATCACTTATCACTGGCGTTGAAATCGGAAACATTGTCTTCCATCTAGACGAGGCTTGCGCCGCTCTCAAGATCACGGAAGATGAGCGGAGTTTTGCGGTAGCAGCAGTTTTTGCAGCTTGGAGCAAAGAATGCACACAATAAGCCATGGAAAATAGAAAATTATGAACACACCTACACCCAGAACAAACGAGGGAGAATGGGATATTACGAGCTATGATGCTCGCCAGCCAGAGATGGTCGTTACCTCTTTCTTGGCCCGAGCATTAGAGCGAGAGCTTGCCGCGCTTACTGAAGCACAGAACCTCGAATCCGCAATTTGGGAGAGCCTGAAAACCGCCATATCCGAGCGCAATCAGCTCATCGCCGAGGTGGAGGCGCTAAAGCAAAGCATTGAATCGGGACAGCGCGTGCTGCGTAGCGCGCTCCAAAACCTTGCAGACGAGCAGAACGGTGCGCCGCTGGAAACGCGCCGTGACGAATGGCAAGCGGCGATGGATGAGGCTCACGCAGCCCTTGCCGCAACGGAGGAAGCGAAATGACACCTGAATCACAACAAATCGCCATCGCGACAGCGTGCGGGTGGAAAGATATTAAAAACACCAATCACGAGGACGTGGATATTGAGTCCCGCTCAATAATTTATTGGTCAGGACTTACCGGAGTTCCGCCTGAATTTATCCATTACGAAAACAGGATAAGAATCCCCGACTACCTCAACGACCTCAACGCTATGCACGAAGCGGAAAAGGCGCTAACGCAAGCGCAGGACTACCAATATCGCGACTCGATCCTACCTGCCGTGTGCAAGGACGGTTCCGGTATGATAGCTATGACCGCGTCCGCCCGTCACCGCGCCGAGGCTTTCCTCCGAACTATTGGCGAATGGGAAGTCGAGAAATGAGCACAGAAGAAACCACGCTCATCTGCCAGCCTGACGTAGCGCACGCACGGGCCAGAGACCTGGACGCAGCCAGCGATGCCAAGCTCGCCTTGATCTGTGGAGAAATGACTGCTGGAGAGATTCGCACTCTTCGCGCCATGCTCAGTTACATCCTAAGACCTCCTGCCGAGGAACTATCTATCGAGCAGACCAATAATAAATAACATCGTAATTGAGAAAAAGTATCAACACACCATAAAACCCCCATGAAAATTGAAATGAAACGTCCTAACAAGCAAATGGCTGACAGCATCGAAACCATGTTAAATGATTTCGCGAAAATCAGCACCATCGCCCGCACACTCAAAACCCAAATGGTAACGGTCTATCGTTACATTTCTTACCTTCAATACACCAAGGTTATGGTCAGTGATGCGGAGCTGAAAATGATTATTAACCACAGGAAGGCCCGCAAAGCCTCTTCAGCGGCTCCATCCCAGTCCACACCCGCACCAGGCATTACCCATGCCGCCACGCCCGTTCTAGGGGCATAGGATGAGCCAAGAACCCATCCATATCCTTTCGCTCGGGGCTGGCGTGCAAAGCAGCACGCTGGCACTCATGGCTGCAAAGGGAGAA
>Ga0114970_10000885_pt1 | contig 22629 bp, 19 predicted proteins | sample M_140205_XF_Meta_FD_87030 | JGI IMG/M metagenome (GOLD analysis project Ga0114970, IMG submission 87030) | Freshwater microbial communities from Lake Montjoie, Canada to study carbon cycling - M_140205_XF_MetaG | ecosystem: Environmental > Aquatic > Freshwater > Lake | place: Lake Montjoie...
AAAGGATTAGGATAACGCATCCGCACCCCTTTTTCTCATCAGCTGTCATGGGCTTTGTTGGCACTTTGGAAGGCGGCATGATTCCAGCGGGTTCTTGTTTGCTGGCGGGATTCGTTTCTTGAGGCTGCATAAAAGGCTGGTTCTAACGAAACTTGCCGCCCTCAAAGAATAGCTCCTCTGACAGGTGGCAGGGGAGTTTAGAAGCCGCACAACGACGACCGCGACGGTCTTTAGCGTCGCCGGGTAGGCGCAGCCTGAACATGCACCGCCGCCTCCCCGACCATTGTCGAGTTAGCGGCGTTCTGTTTTCGGCGAACGCTTGCCGCGTTGTGAACGGGATTCTAAAGCCCCGGCTTGAGGATCAACTCAAGTTAGCGAAATCTTAGATTGGCAGCCATGAGAGCGCAAGGCTTCTCTCACACTCAAAGTGCGGACTCTGCGGACTTTTTGAGGTGGAGATGACCCAAAGAAACGTGAGGGTATTGAACTTTATCAATCTCCAGCTTGAGCGCAGGCATGGTGAATCCGCTGCCGTAATCCGCTTCTGAACTTCGTTCCTTGTGCCATCCGCCAAGGGCTTCTGTTTTTTCCGTCCCCACATTGGCACGGCGCAAGGCATCGCGGAACATGTGGCGGAAACTGTGCATCGTGGCCTTGGATTCATAGCCAAGAGCGCTCTGCAAAAAGCGGCCAAACCATTTCCCAAACGGATCACTGAACTTGCCCGACTGGCCTTTTGTTAGCTCTGGGAAAAGAAGTGGTTTCCTCCTGTCCAAACGCCTGCGTTTCACATAATCGAGAAAGCCCATTTTCAAAATCTCCGCATGAATCGGAATCGTTCGCTCACTGGCTGCGGTTTTAAGGCGCTTTTCTGTCGGCTGTCCATCGTCCACATCATCCCGAATCATAAGACATTGCACGCCTTCCACTTCCCGCACGTCTTCCGTGTAAAGCTGGCACGCCTCGTTTGACCGCAGGCCATGAAACAGGGCAAGGAGAGGCACCCAAAACCGCCCGCGCCTTCCCTTGTAGATTCCCCGTTTGGCATAGCCGTTTTCATCATCAACGCAGCCAGTGTAAAGCGGCGCTTTGAAGAGCTTGTCTAGCTCCTCCGCAGTGAAAACATCCTTCTTGGCCTTCTTTGTCTTGAAGCCAGCTTTCAATCTGCGGTCACTTGCCGGATTTTTCGCCAGCCCGCAGGTGTCCACCGCAAAATTGAAGATGCCCGAAATGGTGTTGAGGTAGTTGAGCGCGGTTCTTTGATTGAGCCTTGGTGCATTCGGCTTGGAATCTGCCGCCTTCACCGCCTGCGCCAGCGTTTTGCCCTTGTATCGCTGCGTTGCGTTCACTGGAATCACTCGCAAGAAGTCCCGCACTTTTTCGATGTCTTCTCTGGTGATGCTTTCCAGAGGTCTTTTTTCGCCAATCGTCTCCTTGAGAATCCGAATCGGGATTTGATAGGCCCGCTTCGTGGCTTCTGAACGATTCTGTTTCGTTAGATCATCTTCAAAACGCTTCAACATCTCGCCCAAAGAGAGGGATTCAGGCTTAGCCGTCGCCTGTGTCTCATTTTTTACGAGTCGCCAAACACGGCTGTCTTTCTCAGTGGGGACCTCACCCGCCAGCCGCTCCATGTTTCGATGGATATTTTCGAGTCTGCCTTTGCGAACGAGTGCCGCCAGCTTCGCAAAGAGCGGGTCTTTGGGTTCAATGGCTAGATCATGCTCTTTTAGGATGCCTTTCAGCTCCGCTGTGCCGTCGCCTTGGTCTGCGCCTTCATCGCTATCATCGGCACCGCTGTAGATTGCCTCTTCCTCCCTCAAATCAGCTAAAATTTCGGCCTTCTCAGGCTTGGATAGCTTGCGCAACTGGCGGTCATACCAGTCTTCTGATTTCTTTTCCACATCCAGAAACCAGCGTGACACAAGCTGCATGGCCTGTGCCTCGCTCATGGATGAAAGCCGCTTGCCATCCTGTGCACCACGGTTCACAACGTCCCTAGCATCATCAAAAAGAGCGTCAAAACGGGCGGATTCGAGTTTCACAAGCCGCACAGCCTCCCGGTAATCGGAGGTCTTGAGGGCTTTCTTGAGTTCTTTCCGCTTCATCACGGCTTGAAGGTCTATTGGCACCTTCGCACGGATATAATAGCGGCTGCCTCTGCGGTGGAGTCTGGTATGTCCCGGCACTTTTTGCAATTCGTCTGGTGGCTCATGTTGGTGTGCCATTCTCAGGATGCAGGCGAAGCGGTTATTTCAATCCCTTGATTCTCAAGGGCTGGCGTTGGAACTGGCGGTGAGGGAGGGATTCGAACCCTCGGTAGCTGTTAAGGCTACGCATCTTTAGCAAAGATGTGCTTTCGACCACTCAGCCACCTCACCGTTGCGTGTTTCTGCCGGTCGGGGCAGCGCGGCGGTATTTAGCGTGCAGCGTGGGAGATCGTCAAACGAAATGTCATCCGCACACGCATCTCATTTTCACAGGAGATCGGGACGGTTTGCCCGCGTGCGTTCCATCGCCTGCTGCGCACGCCAGGCGGCGATCTTCGCGTGATTCCCGCTGAGTAGCATCTCGGGCACTTTCATGTCACGATACTCGGCCGGTTTGGTGTATTGCGGCGCTTCCAACAGACCGCTGGCACCGAAGCTTTCCTCCACGGCACTCATCTCATCGCCAAGCACACCGGGGAGCAGGCGAACGATGGCATCCATAACCACGACGGCGGCGATGGCGCCGTTTGTCAGCACGTAATCGCCAAGGCTGATCTCCTCATCGACCCAGTGCTCGATGATGCGCTGGTCGATGCCTTCGTAGTGGCCGGAGAGAAAGATCAAATGCGGCTCTGCGGACAAACGCTTTGCGGAGGCCTGATCGAAGCGTTTTCCGGCCGGTGAGAGGTAAATGATGCGCGCCTCCGGCGTGTCAAGGCGGTCCAGCGTTTCAAACATCGGCTCTGGCCGGATCACCATCCCCTGCCCCCCACCATACGGCGTATCATCGACTTGGCGGTGCTTTCCCAGACCTTGCACGCGCAGGTCATGCACGCGCAGGTCCAAAATGCCCTTTTCCTGCGCACGTCCCATCATGCTCAGGCCCATCGGCACCGAGACCAGCTCTGGGAACAGCGTCACCACATCAATTCGCATGCACTTGCTATGCCGCAGCCAGTTCGGCACGGCAAGTGCGGCATTCTTTCCACAACCGGGAATGCGCCTTGACGCTTTGGACGGCACTTCTACTATCGCGCTCCCCCATTTTCCCGCCATGAACATCCACGAGTATCAAGCCAAGCAACTGTTTGAAAAATTCGGCGTCGCCAGCCCCAAGGGCATCGTCGCCAGCACGGCGGAGGAAGCCGGTGCTGCAGCACGCGAGATCGGCGGCCCGGGCCTCGTGGTCAAAGCGCAGGTGCATGCCGGTGGTCGTGGCAAAGGCACCTTCAAGAACGGTTTCAAAGGCGGTGTACATGTGGTGAACACACCTGAAGAAGCGCAGGACATCGCGGGCAAGATGCTCGGCCAGACACTCGTCACGCACCAGACTGGCTCGGAAGGCAAACTGGTGAGCAAGGTGCTCATCGCAAAAGCCGTGGATATCACCAAGGAATACTACTTCGCCATCCTGTTTGATCGTGGCACCAGCAGCCATGCCATCATTGCCTCCACCGAAGGCGGCATGACCATCGAAGAAGTCGCTGAGAAGACGCCTGAGAAGATCAGCAAAGAGTTTGTGAGTCCCACCATCGGCCTGCAGCCCTATCAGTGCCGCAAGATCGCCGCCTCGCTCAATTTGCGCGGTCCCCTCATGAACCAGGCCGTGAAGCTCTTCACCGCGCTATGGAATCTCTATCTCAAGGCCGACTGCTCCCTCGTGGAGATCAATCCGCTTGCCATCACCACCGACGGCCAAGTCGTGGCCCTCGATGCAAAGTTCAATTTCGACGACAACGCGCTCTATCGGCAGAAGGACGTCACCGCCATGCGTGACACGACCGAAGAAGACCCGCGTGAAGTCGCCGCCAGTGAGTTCGGCCTCAACTACATCGGTCTCGACGGCAACATCGCCTGTCTCGTGAATGGTGCCGGCCTCGCCATGTCCACGATGGACATCATCAAGTTCCACGGCGGCGAACCCGCCAACTTCCTCGACGTCGGCGGCGGCGCGACGAAAGAACAGGTCACGGCAGCCTTCAAGATCATCCTCGGCGATCCCAAGGTCGAAGGCATCCTCGTCAACATCTTCGGCGGCATCATGGACTGCGACATCATTGCCAACGGCATCATCGCCGCCGCGAAAGAAGTGTCCCTGAACATCCCGCTCGTCGTCCGCCTCGAAGGCAACAACGTCGAAGCCGGCAAAGCGACTCTCGCTGCCAGCGGCCTGAAGATCACCGGTGCCAGCGATTTGACCGACGCCGCGCAAAAGATCGTAGCAGCGGTGAAGGCGGCGTGAGGAGAACAAGGTTAAGAGTTAAAGGTGATGAGTTAAGGGTTCGGATTTTCCCATAACTCATCACAGATAACCCTTATCCACCGATCAAGATGGCACCTTTGGAGACACCGATCTGCCACAGGGTCATGTTCTCCGATCCCGATGGCGACACGCTGATGCTGCACAAGCGCAAAGCGGGGCATCGTTGAGACTGTGTCACGGAGATGGTGTGCCAAAGCGTGCGCTGTTTATTCAGGGAGGTTCGTGGAGCACGGGCCTCCGAATCCGCGCTCCATCAAACACTAAACCTCTCCCCATCCTGCCGCGCTCGGCCGAGCGTGACGAGGCTCTCCAGAATCTCCTGCAAATCCGCCGTCTTGGCGCGGGAGAAGTGTGTGGTGAGTTCTTCCGCAGTCACCGCATGGGCCGCCGCATGCAGCGCTTGTTCGGTGGCGCGGATGCGCTCTGCCAGTGGCTTCGGCAAGGGCTGTTTGGCTCCGGGCTTCTGCCCCTTCACTTCTAACTTCTCACCTTTAACCTTCCCGCCCTTCGTCGCCGTCAGCCCCAGCGTATCCTGCGTCGTGCTCGTGCCTTTCGCGTTCTGATACTCCGGCCGCAGCCAGTGGATGATGCCGCGCTGCTCTTCCTCGGCGCGTTGGGCGTTGAGGGTGACGAGGCGTTGGAGAATTTCGGCATCGAGCTGAGTCTCCCACCTGGCGGTCGTGCGTCCGAGGTCGTCGGGGTTGATGGGATCGACCAGGGAGACGAGGCCGGTCTTGAAATCATGGAAGGAACCCGTCTGCGCTTCCTGCTGGGCTTCCCACAGGTGCTGCCAGCCGTAGGCGGCGAAGACGGCTTCATCGAGGTCGTCATGAAGTTGCTTGAGCAGGGAGACGAGACCCTGGTCGTGGATGAGCTTGTCCTTGGCATTCAACGCCTCCCCGGCGCGCAGCTTCTCCAGCACGTTGTACATCCCGGTCAGCGTCAGGCCGGGATGCTGGGCCTGCACGCGCTTGCGGTGCGCGTCGAGTTCCTCCGCCACGGCCCGGATGCGCTCCCGCTCCGCTTCGCCGCACAACGGGAATGGGAAGGGATCGAAGCAGCGGGTCTTGTTATAGCGCGGACGGTCTTCCAGTGTGCCACCCGAAACCAAAGCAAAGACCGTGTGAATTCGGCTGCTCAGGACACCGAGATGAAATGCATCTCCAGAGCCAAAACCAATCAAACTGTGCTCTGGGAGCACGAAGGCATCGAGAAACTCGAAGATGCGATGCTTGGCTGTCTCGACAGTCACGATGTATCGCGACAAGTCCTGTGTCATAGCACGAAGTTCCTGCCGTGAACGGCCAAACAGCCACCAGCGTTCGCGGAATAACTTGTCGCGGTTTCCATCGCGTTCAGCCTTCACTCGGGTGAGGAGAATTTGATAGAGCGCTGGATACTTCGATCGAGCTTCATCAACGGTAAGTCCAGTGAAGTCGATCACCCACATGTTTCGGCATTGATCCAAGAGGTCTTTGCCATTCCGCAGCGGACGCAGCACCACATCAGGAGTGTGATCCGTTCCTGCACCCAGTGCTTTGGCTTCCTCTTCTTCGATCACAAAGCCACGGCCTGCGAGCATCACGCCCATTGAGGTCATGCCTTCATTGGCTTTCAGCGGACGACCGCCGGCGACATCGGCACCGACAGTGAGATCAGCAAAGATTTTGCCATGCTGCACCGGCGCGAACGTCACGACGGATGAGCCATCGACATGATCTGCCTCGTTGATGACTTCGAGCAGATCGCCTTCGCTTGTGCCCGCAACACCGACGGTCATGGCGATGCGCACGGCGGCACCTTCAGCCGTGTCCACCCACGGGTGGTCGGGGATGGCGAAGGCAAGGGAGAGAGGAGCGCGGGCACTCTTGCCCGCTTCATTCAGCTTCGCGGCTTCGCCGCCATTCTTGGTGGTGCGGACAAGAGTGTCCGCGCTCCCTTCCCAGCAGTTCGCGCTCCCGTCCAGATGCATCTGCACGACGCGGCGGGCAAAGGTTTGGCGCAGGCTGTTGGTGGTGATGAGGCCGAAGCGCTGCGCCTGACCTCCACGCACGATTTGTGCGGCCTTGTGCTACCAGTAGAGCACGAGGTCGGCGGAATCGGGAACATCGGGATAAGTCTCCCGCAGAGTTTCGGCGTAACCATCGCCCAGATCTTCGCGCAGCTTCACTTTGCCAATGAACGGTGGATTCCCGACGATGAAATCCGCCTCGGGCCATGCCGCAGGCCGTGGATTAGCATACGTCAGCAGCGGCACGCGTTTCGTTTCATCCGGCACGTCACGATTGGTGACGGGATCGGTCTTCATGCTGCGGCGGTCCCAGACGGTCTTGATGTCGCCAGCTTCATCCCGCGCAGGCTGCGGCTCGCCGTCATAGGCCAGCACGGCATCCCGGCACTCGATGTTCTTGAAGGCGCGCAGGATGGGCTCCGGCGGGGTGCGCTGGCCGTGGATTTTGAAGTGCCACTGCAAGTAGCCGATCCACAACACGAGTTCGGCGATGGAGGCGGCACGCGGGTTGAGCTCGATGCCGAGGAACTGATGCGGATCGATGGTGTGGGTCTCCAGTTCCAGCTTCATGTCCTCCCCAAACTGCGCGGCGCGCTCCAGCAGCTCGCCTTCGAGGATTTTGAGATGCTGGAGGGCGACGTAGAGGAAATTGCCGCTGCCGCAGGCGGGGTCGAGCACGCGGACGTGGCAGAGCTTGTCATGGAAGGCGTTCATCTCCTGCCGCGCCTTTTTGAGGTCGCCTTTGTTCGCAAGGGTGACGGCGGCGGCATAGACGTTTTCAAACTCCTCCCGCAGCGGCTCGATCACGGTGGGCAGCACGAGGCGCTCCACATAGGCACGCGGGGTGAAGTGCGCGCCGAGAGCGTGGCGCTCGGAAGGGACGAGCGCACGCTCCAGCAACGTGCCGAAGATGGCAGGCTCGACATTGCGCCAGTTCATCTTGGCCGCCTGCTTGAGCAGGCCAAGCTGGAGGCCGTTCACGGGGAGCACGGTGTCATCGGCAAACAGGCCGCCATTGAACTTGAGCAGTTTTTTGCGCAGGACGACGGAGATGCTCTTGCCGGTGCCGGTGTTCATCTCGCGGAACAGCGTGCTGAGCAGCTCCGGAAAGCCGGTGCCGTCGGCAGGCACGGAATTCAACAGCTCGGTGAAGGCGTGGTCGGGAATGAGGCCCACATCCTCGGCAAACATGCAGAACAAGCAGCGCGTGAGGAACTGCGCGACGACTTCGGGGTCGTGCTTTTCCTGCTCCAACGATTTCGCCAACTCAGCGAGGTATGCGGCGATCTCGCGCGTGACCTCGGCGCTGACCTTCGCGGGATCGAGCGCGGTGGGGTTTGTCCAGATCAGGCGCAGGCGCTCGCGGATGTCCTCGCGCTCCAGGTCCGCCAGCTTGATGCGGAAGGTGCGCGGATCAGGGAACGGCAGGTAGGCTTTGCCCGCCTGGGTGAAGTCGGCATAGACCTCGATGCTGTGGCCGACATCGCAGACGAGGATGAAGGGCGGATTCGGCTCCTCAGCAGGCAGCGAGCGCACGTAGCGCTCCGCCTGGCCTTTGGCGCGGATCATGGCGTCGTCCCAGGAGCCGGTGCCGCGCACAGGACCGGATTTCTTTTGAGCCGCGAGTGCTCCGGCCTCAATGGCGGCGACTTCGAGCGCGGACTGCTCCAGCTTCTGCGCAGTGAACTGCTTCGACTCCAGCACGAAGTGCGCACGGCGGTAGAGGTCGAGGAAGTTCGTGCTGGTGGAGCCGGGCACCTTCACCGGATACTCGAAGCTGTAGCCGTCCGCGTGGTTGTGGGAAGGCGGCGGCACGCCAAGAAGCTGCGTGAGGCCAAGGAGGAAGGACTGCGAGTTCGCCCGCTCATTGGCCTCCGCTTTGGACCAGTGGTCGATGAAGGCGGCGGGGGTGAGGACGTTCATCAGAGCGGAGAGAATGGGAGAGCGGGTGCGTTGCTGCGCTGACGAAAGCGGAGGCGTGCTAAGATGGCAAGCGGCAAGGAAGCGCGAAAGACGAATGAGGCAGGTTGCGGCACCGCTACAGCAGCCCTGCTATTTGGACACAGCCAGCTTGTGCCACGGCTAGAGCAGCCCTGCTGGGTGTGCAGCGCAGGCCTGCTCCAGGTGCCGTGCAGACTTGCACCCTCATTGCAGCACCCCTGCTACACGCTATAGACAGGCTTGCTATCCGTATGTGGCAGGCCCGCTCCATGAACACAGCAGCCCCGCTCCATGGACACAGCAAGCCTGCTCATGGCGTGGTGCAGCCCTGCTAGCTGGAAACAGCAGGCTTGCTACCTGCGCTGAGCACCCCTGCTACTTGCTTGGAACAACCCTGCTCTTGAGACGAACAAACTTGCTCTTGAGACTGACAAAATCTTTCACGGTGAATCACGGACCAGCCGCAACGCATCAGGCGAACATCGTTGAAACCATTCACACCCTTGAGTAACTCAACACCGACATCTCGTAGCTGCTCAAGCGCGAGTACCGCGAGCATTGGGCCAGGCTGGGAGGGTGAAGGGCGTGTTATTTTGAAGTGAGGAGTTAGAGGTGATGGGTTATGAGGTCTGATGGACTCAATCCGATCATTTGAAGACTTGGAGTGCTGGAAGACGGCGCGCAATTTAAGGCTATTTGTCAGCCGGGAGATTGTCGCGCATTTGCCGAAGGAGGAACGCTACGAACTGGCGAGCCAACTTCGCCGTGCGGCACGCTCCGTCACCGCGAACATCGCCGAAGGCTTCGGACGCTTTCACTTTCGCGATAACTACAAGTTTTGCAGCAACGCCCGTGGTTCGCTCTTCGAAGTTCTCGATCATCTGATAACTGCTCATGATGACCATTACATCAACGCCGCGACGCTGTCGGAGGGTCGGCATCTTTTCGAAGCTGCCAAACGCCTCTTGAACGGCTACATGAACTACCTAACCCGCGCCGCCAACGACACGAAAACCAACACCCTGCGTGAACCAACTCCACTGTATCAATCCGGCGAAGACCACCTCATCTCAGCCCCCGCCTTCGATGAAGACTTCCACAACTCCTAACTTCTAACTTCTAACTCATAACTCATAACTTCTAACTCATAACCCCTCCCCCATGCCCCCGTCCTTACGCCTCCCCTTCCTCGCCACGTTGCTGGCTTTGTCAGGAGCATGTGCCCTCGTCTATCAAATGGCGTGGCTGCGAGAGTTCCGACTGGTCTTCGGCGGTGCCACGCCCGCCACGGCTGCGGTGCTGGCGATCTTCATGGGCGCGATGGGCGCTGGCAGTGCTTTGTTTGGCCGCAGAGCGGAAACGTCCAACAATCCATTGCGACTCTATGCGTTTATCGAACTGGGTGTCGGTGTTGCGGCACTGCTGACACCGCTGCTGCTCTGGCTGGTGCGTTCGCTCTATCTCAGCACGGGTGGCATCGCCGCGCTGGGGCAAGTCACTGCCACGCTGCTGCAACTCCTGCTCGCCACGGTCGTGCTGGCACCGCCTTGCCTGCTCATGGGCGGCAGCCTGCCCGCAGCTTTCAAATGGGTGGAAACAGATCAGGATCAGCAACGTGGCAATCTCGGTGTGCTGTATGGCGTGAACACACTCGGAGCACTGGCAGGAGTTCTGGTCAGCACTTTATGGCTGCTGGAGCACTGGGGCATTCGCACCACGGTGATGGCCGCCGCTGTCGTGAATCTCCTCATCGGTGCCGCTGCGTGGTGGGTGGCGCGTGATGTAGCGCCGGTGCATCCGTTGAAACCAGCGCCATCGCAGTCTGTGCCAACGAGCAACCTGTCAACGCGCTTTATCTATCTCGCCGCCGGCATCACCGGCTTCACGTTTTTCCTCAGCGAACTCGTCTGGTTCCGCCTCCTCGCTCCATTGCTCGGCAGTTCCGTGTATGGCTTCGGTTTGATCCTGGCACTTGCGCTTACGGGCATCGGACTCGGAGGATTGTTGTATCGCATGATCTGGGCATCACGAACAGGTGCCGTCACACTCGCCGCGCTAGCACGTGTCGCTGCATGGCAGGCACTGTTTCTGGCGCTGCCATGGGCACTAGGAGATCGCATCGCTGTCTTCGCCATTGATGTGAATCAACTGCGCTCCCTAGGCTTGTCCGGTCAGGTCGTTGGCTGGACATTGATCTCCAGCCTGCTCGTGTTTGGCCCTTCTATTCTCGCAGGTGTGCAGTTTCCTATGCTTGTTGGCCTCCTGGGATCGGGAAACCGCGATGCGGGCCGACATGTCGGTTACGCGTATGCCGCGAACACCCTCGGTGCCATCACGGGATCGCTGGCCGGAGGCTTTCTTCTGCTTCCTTGGCTCACCGCACCGGGTGCGTGGCGTTTGGTGATGCTGCTGACGCTCCTGCTCAGCATCAGCGCAGCAGCGCTTGGGGCAAAATTAACCGCACGTCGCGTCTGGCCTGTCATCATCCTGTTATGGTTCTGCGCTGGCAGCCTGATCTTCGTTTCCGCAGGCCCCACGGCCGCGTGGCGGCATAAACCTATCGGCTATGGCCGTGTCGAAGCGCTGCCGACTTCCATCAATGGCCTGCGCGGATGGCTGAATGCCAGCCGCTGGAAGATTGCGCATGAATTTGAAGGACGCGAAGCCAGCGTGGCCGCTGTGGCCAGCGATGACGGTTACTGTCTTTACGTAAACGGCAAATCCGACGGCTCAGCCTTTGGCGATGCCGACACGCAGGTGATGCAGGGCCTGGTGCCCGCGATGCTGCACCCGGCGCCGCACAACGCCTTTATCGTCGGCCTCGGCACGGGAACCACCGCCGGTTGGGTCGCGGATGTGCCAGGCATGGAACGTGTGGACGTGGTGGAACTGGAGACGGGCATGTCGGTTCTCGCCCGCGAACACTTTGCACCCGTGAATCGGAATGTGATGACCAAAGCGAACGTGCATCTCATCGCCGGCGATGCGCGTGAGGCTTTGCTGGCGGCAGGAAACAGCTACGACCTGATCATCTCCGAGCCTTCCAATCCCTACCGTGCCGGTGTGTCCACTTTGTTCACGCAGGAGTTCTATGCCGCAGCCAAAGCGCGGCTCAAAGAGAGCGGACTCTTCGCGCAATGGGTGCAGGGCTACGAGGTCGATGCGCACGCCATCCGCCAGGTCTATGCCACGCTCACCGCCGTGTTTCCCCATGTGGAAACGTGGATCTCAGGACCCAACGACCTCTTGTTCATCGGCCATCTGACGCCACCCGCATACACGTTGGAGCAACTCCGCACACGCATCACCCAGCCGCCGTATGCCGAAGCGCTCCAACGCGTTTGGTTGACGCGTTCCGTCGAAGGCGTGCTCGCGCATCATCTCGCCTCGCCTGTCTTTGCCCGCAGCCTGCTGCAAGCCACGCCAGCGCACATCAACACCGATGATCGCAACCTGCTAGAGTACGGTTTTGCCCGCGCCCTCTCCAAAGACAATCAATTCGAAACCACTCAGGTGCTCTCTATGGCGATCGCCGCAGAGGCCGATGTCCCGGCACATCTTGCTGCGCAAATCGATCGCAAAGGTATCACCTACGAACGCCTGCGCATGCTGGCCGCCGATGGCTCCACGTTCTCGATCCCATCCGATCTCGAAGGCGATGATCAACGTCGTGCCGAAGCGCTCGTGGCGTTTGCCAGAGGCAATCATGAAGGCGTCCTCGCCTCATGGACTGGCACTCCATCCAGCCCGTTTGAGCAGTTGATGCTGCTGGAATCCACCGCCCAGGCTGGCACAGCGGAAGCCATGCCGCCGCTGCTCGCAGCCGTCCGTGCCGACTGGCCCGCAGATGCTCAATTCGCGTCCGCGCTGTCCACCTTCAGGCAGGAATCATACGATGATGCCGCAGTTCAACTACTCGACGGCTTTAAAGCACTGCGTCAGCAGGTCTGGGTGCGCCTGCCCTCGGTGCAAACAGCCCTGTCACTCGTTCCGCCACTGGTGGCGGCCAATCACGACCTCGCTGCACCATTCATGGAGCTTCTACGTAGACCTTTTCCCGGCGGACTCGCCGATCCGACCCGCATGAACACGCTGGTCGAAATCATCCCACTGCTCTCTTCTGCGCATCAGCTCGAAGTGCTCGCCATGTTTGAACCCAACCCGCCGTGGCAGCGTCAGTTCCTGGAGTTTCGTCTCAAAACCTACCGCGCAGTCACGCATGCATGCACGCAACAGGCAGAACGCGATTTGCAGGAATTTCTGCGCCACGCCGACCGCCGCTTGGATGATCCTGCCGCCAACGTTCGTTGAAGACTCATGCTCACCACCCTTGTCGTGATCCTGGCGGCTGCGGCGGCTGAACCGTTGCCAAACAAGAAAATCGAAGCGCTGCCAAAGAGCGCTGCTTTGGCCTCCGACACGCCAGCCAAGATCGAACTCGGTCGCCTACTGTTCTTTGATCCCATTCTCTCCGCCACAAGGGATGTGGCTTGTGCGACTTGTCATCATCCGCAACATGGCTGGGCCGATGCGCGTCCCTCACCACTCGGCGTGCATGCGAGCGGGCTCGGACCTGAGCGCAAACTCGTCAAAGGTGCCGAGTTCCTCCCGCTAACACGCAACACACCATCCATCCTCAACGCCGCCTTTAATGGAATTGAATCCGACAAGCCATTCGATCCTGCCAAATCGCCGATGTTCTGGGACAATCGTGTGCAGAGCCTCGAAGCACAGTCTTTGGCACCGATTCGCCAGCGCGAAGAAATGCGTGGAGACGTTTGCAGTGAAGCCGAGGCCGTTCTCGCGATGGTGGAACGGCTGAAAGCCATTCCTGAATACGTGAAGCTCTTCAACGCCGAGATTACCGCTGAAAGCGTCGCGCAAGCCATCGCCGCGTATGAGCGCACGCTCATCACGTCCGATTCGCCCTTCGACCGCTTCATGCGTGGCGACAAAACCGCAATGAACGCCGAACAGCAACACGGCATGGAGGTTTTTCAACGTGCTGGCTGTTCACTCTGCCACAACGGCCCCATGCTCTCCGACTATAAGCTTCATGCCATCGGCCTCACCGATACGGCCACGCAACGCCACGAGTTCCGCACACCATCATTGCGTAATCTCAAAGACACCGCGCCTTACATGCACCACGGCGGAACTCCCACACTCGATGAAGTGCTGCTGTTTTATGATCGCCTCATGGATCAAGCCGCCGAAACCTTCGAAGGCGGCGACACCTCACTCCCGCCACTCGATTCGTTGTTAAGAAAGATGAACATGCTCCCCGAGGATCACGCGCCGCTGAAAGCCTTCCTCGAATCACTCAACAGCGATGATTACGACAAAACCGTGCCGCAACAGGTGCCTAGCGGCCTACCAGTGGCAGGCATACCGTAAAGGGCCGCTTACAAATGGAACATCGCTTGCACATCATGCAGCGTACATTAAAAAACCTGTCCTTATGCTGCCCCGCAACACAATTGCTCTAGTCCTTTTGGGCTCAATTTTAACACATGCCGAATCCCTGACTGAAGTGGCTTCAAAACCAGGGCAGCCATGGAAAGAGATGGCCACTCGCTCGTTGGCGGACTTGCCAGAAATTGCTGTGGATGCCGAACACGATGAGTTTGGCGGCACACCATCTACGAAGGCTGAAAAGACCGGTTTTTTTCATACGCAGAAGATTGGCCAACGCTGGTGGTTGGTGACACCCAGCGGCGGCTTATTCATCAGCACCGGTGTCAATGCGATCAGTCAGGTCGATACCAAGGGTGGGCGAGTGGTGCTGAAGGAAAAATTTGGCTCCATGGAAAATTGGGCCACTCAAACCGTACAGATGCTTCGCACTTATGGATTCAACACGGCTGGGGCTTGGTCAGATGCGGCAGCATTGAGTGGCACGACTCCAAAGATCGCTCAAACGAGGTTGTGGAGTTTTATGTCAGGTTACGGAAAGAAACGCGGTGGCACCCACATGGAAGCAGGCCACACCGGCTATCCGAATGATTGCCCATTCATCTTCGATCCTGAGTTTGTGACCTTTTGCGATGAACACGCGCAACAACTCGACGCGCTGAAAGATGATCCATGGATCATCGGCCACTTTTCCGACAACGAACTGCCATGGTCGCGCAAGATGTTGGAAAATTACCTCACTCTGCCCGAAGCCGATGCCGGGCACATCGCTGCTGCTGAATGGCTGAAGAAACGCCACGCCGAGAATCAAAAAGACATCATCGACGAAGATCGCGCAGCCTTTCTCGCTTTCGCCATGGATCGCTACCTCAGCGTAACGGGGGCAGCGATCCGCAAGCATGCACCCCATCACCTTTTTCTCGGCCCTCGGCTGCATGAGATCATTTTTGAACTGCCTGAGATTTTTGCCACCGTCGGCAAGCATGCCGACATTGTCTGCGTGAATTACTATCGCGCATGGTCACCTAAGAAGGCGCATCTCGACATGTGGCATCGTGAATCCGGTAAGCCATTGATGATGACGGAGTTTTACGCCAAGGCAGAGAACAGCGGTATGGGCAACACCGGCGGCGCAGGCTGGTTGGTGCGCACGCAAAAAGAACGCGGTGCTTTTTATCAGAACTTTACCCTTGGACTGCTCGAAAGCGGCGTTTGCGTCGGTTGGCACTGGCATCGTTATGCCGACAACGATCCCGAAGATAAAAAAGTCGACCCATCGAATCGCGATTCTAACAAAGGCATCGTGAACAACCGCTACAAACCCTACACCTTCATGCTGGATGTCGTAAAGCCGCTTAACCAGCGTGTTCACGGCCTCATTCGTTCTTTTGACCTGAAATCCAACACTCCTGCAAAATGAAAACCCTGTTTTTCGCCTTCCTTGCGTTCTCTGTCGTTGCTGCTGCCGCGCCACCGGAAACGCCCGTGCCTGTCCCTGACGATATTCGTGTAGAGAAAGACGTTTCCTACCTACCCGCTGACCGCAAACAGCAAGCGGACCTTTACTTCCCCAAGTCCGCTGCCGCCGGTAAAAAACTGCCAGTGGTGATAGTCATCCACGGAGGCGGTTTCAATGATGGCGACAAAGCCCGAAAGCGCGAAATCAGCACCGTCACCGACCTCGTGCGCGGCGGTTTCGCAGCCATGAGCATCAATTACAAGCTATGGAACAAAGGCATCAAAAGTCCGACCTGGCCGCAGTCTCTTCACGACGCCAAAACTGCGGTGCGCTGGCTGCGGAAAAACGCCGCAACTTATGGCATCGACCCTGACCGCATCGCCGCACTAGGCGGCTCAGCGGGTGGTAATCTTGCTGCCATGCTCGCACTCACTGGCCCCAAGGATGGACTCGATCCCAAGGAGCCTCTTGGCGAGGTCTCGGCAAAAATTATCTGTGCAGTGGATATGTATGGCGCCGTTGATTTACCGAACTACCACGACATGAAAATGTTTGGCAAAACCCGCGCCGAAGATCCCGCTGTTTATGCAAAAGCATCTCCCGTGAACTATGCCGACAAGGGGGATGCACCGCTGCTTATCATTCACGGAACGGCTGATGATGTGGTGGATCACAGTCAAAGCGTCACCCTAGCCGCAAAACTTAAGGAAGCGGGCGTTGAAAATGAATTCGTCTCGATTCCGGATGCCCCGCACAGCTTCGACCTCCAGCCAGCGCAACGCGATCTGCGCCCTTTGGTGTTGGGTTTCTTCAACAAACACATGGGGCTGAGCAATCCCTGAACGGCAGCAAGCACAACGATACCTCCGCTTCATCTCGCATCACCCAACAAAAACAGCACAGCCGGTAAAAGCTGTGCTGTTAAATCGATGACCCAAATGGCGGCCATCAAGAAGTTATGATCTAGCGCTTGGCCTTTTTCTCCTGCTTCGCGAGTTTCTTTTCCTTGGCGGTCTTCTGCGGCGCTTTCTTTTTCTCTTTCTTGGCGTCTTGGGCTTTCATGTTGGTTGCTGGGTTAAGTTCACCGTCAGCAAATGACGGCATGCACAGGTTGTAGCGTGGTATTGAAGATGGGCAATCGTAATGAAGCCTCATCTCCGCTGCGATCTACGTTATCCGTGTGATTGAAATGTCCAAGCCAGGATGCGGCTCTTCTTTTGACCCTGCGCCATGTCGATGATCCTCACCTCACTAGCTTTCACCTGCCGCAGCGTCTTTTCGAGGCGCGGCAGATGCTCGCTTTTGGAAACGAGCGTCGTGAACCATCCGCAGCTCTGCGCAAAAGCCGCACTTTCCTCGATCATGCGGCGGATAAAAGCCAGTTCACCGCCTTCGCACCACAATTCACCTGCTTTGCCGCCAAAGTTCAGCACTTCCTTCTTCACGCCAAGATTCCGTAGCTTTCGCTGTGTGCCAGCAGCCGCTTCTGCTGCCGAGGCATGAAACGGCGGATTGCACATCGTCAGATCAAAGTGCTCGCCGGACTGGATGATGCCTTGAAAGCACTGCATCGCCGACTTTTGCTGCCGAAACTCAATCAAACTCGCCACGCTCGGATTCGACGCCGCTAGTTTCTTCGCCCACCTCAGCGCAATAGGATCGATTTCCACCCCGACGAAGCTCCAGCCATACTCGCTGGCGCCAATCAGCGGGTAGATGCAGTTTGCACCCGTGCCGATGTCCAGCACCCGCACCGCTGATCCGCGCTGCAGCGAAATCAGATCCGCCAGATGATGAATGTAATCGCTGCGCCCCGGAATCGGCGGGCAGAGGTAGCCCGCCGGGAGATCCCAGTGCTGCAAACCATACGCGTGCTTCAGCAGCGCCTGATTCAGCGCCTTCACCGCCAGCGGATCGGCGAAGTCGATGCCTGCATCGCCATGCGCCTTTGGTTTCACGAAAGCCGCCAGTGCCGGACTGCACGCGATGAGCTGTGGGAAGTCGTAACGTGTCAGGAACCGATTGCGTGGGTGCAGTCCGCTCTTCTCCACTCTCATCGCTTTCCACCTCCCGGCGGCGTGCGTTCATCGCCGAAGTATTTTTCGCTCCGGTAGCGCAGCCATACGCGCAGCACCTGCGGCACCTTCTCGCGTTCCGCTTCACTCAGCGATTCATAGAGCGCCATCGCCTTAGCACGTTCACCCCGGCATGCACGGTTGTTGTGCGCCTCCCAGTAGCTCCGCGCCACGCGGATGCGGCGACACACCTCTTTGACGAGAGCGGCACCGGTGAGCGGCTTGGCGTTGGCTTTCTTCTTCGCGGGCATGGGTGACGTCAGTTAAACGAAAAGACTCGGAAAAGCGAGGGCACAGCATTCCGCTTTGCCTACAGCCATTCGAGGCCGATGTGGCCGAGGAATCCCCCGGCGTCGCCAAACTGATCGTCAATCTCAAGCACTCCACCGCCAAACCCATCGAACCGGCCTAGAGGAGACCCTCAAAATCGCCGCCAGTGGCAAGAAAGACTATCCCGGTGCCAAACACGAGTTCGATGAATGCGCGGCGATGCCCTCCTCCCCCGCCGGGCACCGTTCACTGCCTCGGCCTCTCCATCCCTCCCGGCAGCGGCGTTGTCAGCACACGCATCGCGTTTTTGTTCGTGCTCGCCCGGCTCAGTAGGATGGTCTTTGGACAGAATGCGGCTGTTGCGTGGCATGAAATGCCCAGAGATTATTTGTCCACTATTAGCACCCTGACCCCGGCTTGCCCGGCGGCGTGCTTCTGCGCGTCGAGCCTGCTCATCTCCCGCAAGAGCTCCACTTGAGCCAATCGCTCGGCGGAGGTGCGAGAGGAGCGTTTGGAGTTGAGCGCGGCTGCTTCCTGCCACGTCGGCAGGCGGGGTGTTGGCAATGGGGCGGCGTTTTCCATGGTGGTACGTATCTATCGCATGAATGCGGCCTTCCTCCAGAGCTGTTTGCCCGGGAGGCGAAGGGAGGACGGCGACCTTGCGAGCCCAGTCGATCAGGAGCGTTTTGTCGCGGCGGCGTGCTTCTGCGATTCGAGCATTCTCATCCGCCGCAGGTGGTCCGCTTGGGCGTTGCGTTCCTCGGACGTGGTCGAGGAGCGTTTGGAGTTGAGCGCGGCTGCTTCCTGCTTGGTCGGCAGGCGGGGTGTTGGCAATGGGGCGGCGTTTTCCATGGAGGTAAGCGTCTATCGCATGAATGCGGGTGTTTTCCAGTGCTGATGGAGTGGGGCGCGGTTTGGAGGTTTCTTTGCACTCAGCGGCCCGGGACGCCAGAAGTGGCGCAGGCACTCTCCTTTTTTGATACGGACAAGGCTCTTGCCATGCTTTCCTGCCTGCGTCAGGCTACTTTCAGGCACGTTTGAACGAGCGTGTGGCCTCTTTACAGACTCAAACCCGCATGCCGCTCAACAAACTCTGCATTGATGCCGCCCAATTATAATGGGACTTTCTTGACCAGAACAACAGAGGGGTCATTGAGCATCATGTGGTGGGCAAAGTGCATATCGGAGAAGACGTTTGGCAATTGCGGCTGAACAAAGGGTTGAGGAATGCGGATGAGGTCCGCATCAGAATTGGCGGTCAGTTGCAAGATACAGCTTTTTATAAGCCCGTCGAATATGACCCGGATACCAAGGTGCTCGTGATCAAGCTCACAGGCCCCTGGCCCGCCTTTGTTACCGCTCACCAGAATAGCATCGTCATTGTGAGTGACATGAAGTTCATCGTGGCTCGCGTTAAGCAATGGTTCCACAACTTCGGGAATCTGCTTCAGATGCCAGCGCAGCCGGCTGGCCTTCAACCTCCTGCCAACTTTAATCTCACAGGTCAGCAAACGGCAGCGGTTTCCGCAATCCTTGGCCAACCAGTTAGTTTCGTCTGGGGGCCACCTGGCACTGGCAAGACGAAAAAAGTGCTCGCTGCGTCAGTCGTGGCTCATGTGCGTGCTGGTAATACCGTCATGGTGCTGGCTCCCACCAACAACGCGTTGGATTTGGCGATGACAGGTTTGATTGAGTCGTGTCGCGGAGTAGGCGTAGCTCTGGACCGGTTCATCCGCCTCGGCACACCTGGTCATTTATTTGCAGCTAAGTATCCAGAGCAATGCGAAGTAAGAGGCATCCAGGTGGCTCTTGAAGCTGCGCATACGCGGATGAGAAGGCTTGAACGGCATCGGTCATACCTTGTGTGCTTGAGTGAAGCGCAGGAAATGGAAGTCATCAGCCAGATGCTCAGTAATTACTCCACAAACCTTCACGCCAAGTTGGAGCTTGATCGCCTGATTGATGAGGATTCACAAGCGATTGCCCACTTGCAGGTAAGGGCCTCTCAGGTCTTCAACCGGTTGCTGGGCGGCGTGACGGGCGCGAACCAGGAGATCAATGATCAATGGACGCGCCATTATCACAACTTGGAGGCACGGAAGGGGAGCGCCTTCGAGTTAATTCGCTGTGGATCGACTCACAGCGGGCGTTAAGCGGCTACCAGCGGCGGACGAATCTTCAACTGGAGCCGTACCTGCTACAAGTGACGGACGACGCTTATGGCGCGACCGCCCGAGCTACTCGTGCAAGTGTACTCTTGGCGCAGGTGAAAGCCCGGGTGAACGACTTGCAGCCAGACGCGGAGCTTCGGGAACTCGGCATCATTGAAATCGAGAGGCGGATGACGCAGACGCAGCAGCGCATCCACCAACTCGAACAACTGACACTGGAGGTGAGGCTGCACCAAGTGCATGTCATCGGATTGACTTTGGATCATTATATCGGCCATTGGGCTGGCAACCGGCCGCCACTGGCGCAAATATTTCTCGATGAAGCTGCCTACACCCCGCTGATCATGGCTCTGACTTTGTTCCGTGGCAACGTGCCGGTGGCGATGCTGGGCGATGACCGCCAGCTTCCACCTGTCTGCGAAGCCAAACCGCAACAGATGCAAACCGATGCTCTCCGTCCTTGTCTATTGTGGGCCAGATCAGCGCCATTTGCTGAGTTGGCTTGGAATCACCGCGATCATCCTGCCAGGTTGCTCTATCACCTGGGTGGCCATCCACAGCGGCCACCACCATTTGAAATCATCGTCAAGCAGACACTGACCGTCAGTTATCGTTTTGGCCCCAATCTGGCGCAGCTGCTCGGAGAGCTGGTGTACGATGAGGATGGAATACATCTCACCGCAGCAAACCAGAATGGCGACCTCCAGATTCAAGTGGTTCATGCACAACGCTCGGAAACTGATAATTGGACATCCGAAGCTCAGGCCCAGGCTGTACTTGCTCAGGTGCGGGTTCGGCACGGTGAATACGCGGCTCTTGCACCATATACAAACCAAGTCAGGCGGATTCGAGATATTATCGGTCCTCACCTGAGTGATCGGGTGATGACAGTGAATGCGGCTCAAGGACAGGAGTGGGATACCGTGATTTTTTGCGCCACCGATTGTGGGAGAAATCCCTTCTTAACGGATAGCACCATCCCACAGGGCAACGCCACTCTGAATACAGCCATCAGCCGCGCGAAGCGCTGTTTGATTTTGGTTCTCGACTGTAATTATTGGCACCAACGCCCACGTCAACTCTTGAGCCGATTGATGTTACAAGCGGGATAATCCGGCCATTGCAAAACCATTTGGCCCGCACAGGCGCAGCCAACTGTGAGCCGCATCGAACAGTCAAATCCTGCTCAACTTCCTCTCCCGCTCAATCCACTCGAGGGTTGTAGCCAATAGACCCAAATTCCGCAGGTGCTCATCTGGCAGCATCAAAAGCCATTCGATGAAAATCTCGTTATCGGGAGAAACAAGTGCCGCGACCTTCGTGTGACACGTCGCCTGAGGATGGATGGTGTGAAACCGGATGTAGTCGGCTTCACCAATGAGCTTCTGCCATTCCCAAAATTCTAATCCACGCGGCGGATCGCAGATGGCGGACGGATGAAAAGGGAGCCATTCGCCAGCCCAGATCCACTGGAGATCATAGCTCTCATCCCATTCGGCATCTTCGAAGTCCCATCGCCCGATCTTCTGAGGGCCGATTGTCAAAAACTCAGAATCTATCTTGATTGAAGGCATCAATGCCAAGTCAGATGACACCTGCTTGTTTGCACGAAAGCCGCACCTCTCGATTTCGAAGGCACCTTGGTGCGTTTTGGCTAGCTGACTCCATTTTAAAACATCTGGACGGCATTTCAACTCTGCGAAGGGAACGGCGTTCCCATCCAGAACGTCCTGCATGAAGAAAAGCTTCAACATAGCGGTCCCGAGTCTGATTTCTCGGTCGATCTCGGTCTCTCTGCCGCCGGACCATTCAGGAGGTTCTTCTTCCTCTAAAATGCTTTTGCTCCATATAGCGTCCCGTCGAGAAGTGAACGGCAGGTCAATCTCGATCGTCTTACGGCTCTTAAATGAAACGTCCACTTCCATATGGATTGGTTGTGCCGATTGTGGAGCAGATTGTGGAGCCTGCGGGGGCGGGTCATTCAGTATCGGGTTTTGTGCCGCCAAGGGCCTTCCCGGCATCAACAGCACGATCCACGGCTTCCCAGATGACTGAAAATAGACGGAGTCATAGCCAGCTTCACAAAGCAGCGCCGTCAGCATGTCTCCAAATAGCAGGGGGGTCCATTTTTCCTGGCGAAGCCTGCTGGAGCGATGGGCCGCAACTTTGCACAACTTCAACCATACGGAATCATCCAGTCGAATGTCTTGAAAGACCAGCGCCGGGTCGCTCTCAAAATACACAGGCTCGTTGACTACCAGCAACGAATGCCGGGGTGGAAGAAGGGCATGACGTGCATGGACTCGGTCGCCGCCAGCGGTATCGAAAGGCCGCATGGACAAATACACGCCATTGCCCGCCGGAGTGCTTTCTTCGCCATTAAAGCCGCCAAAGCCTTCAAGACGATAACCATACACATGCTTGCCGTCTGGATGCAGTTCCCAGTTGGCAAACAAGCCGTAACTGGCGGCAGACGGCAGAATGAAATCAGATTCATGGATGACGTCCATGTCAGCAAGCCACCTGCTCTCCGCGTCATCTTCGATCCGTTTCGGCAGTGAATGCTCTTTATCTATTCGTTGGATGAATTCTTCCTGTTCCTCATAACTAGAAAACGAATCATCAAAATCCGCCACTAGGTCTTCTCGGTCTGGTTCGGGGACGGTCATGGATGTTGTCCAGTTTGATCGATTCACAGTCAGGTGAGCTTGTGCCGAAAAGGCGGACACGAAAACAAACCTGAACTAGGAACCGTGTCCCATGAACCGAAGGATAGAACCTACTGAGAACCGAGTGCGCCCTGCGCAGTATGAC
>Ga0114970_10000886_pt1 | contig 22627 bp, 28 predicted proteins | sample M_140205_XF_Meta_FD_87030 | JGI IMG/M metagenome (GOLD analysis project Ga0114970, IMG submission 87030) | Freshwater microbial communities from Lake Montjoie, Canada to study carbon cycling - M_140205_XF_MetaG | ecosystem: Environmental > Aquatic > Freshwater > Lake | place: Lake Montjoie...
CCTTGCAGCGGGATAGCGCAAATGAAGTTAATATCCCTATTAGGATCGTTGTAATCACCTTTACCCCACATATTAAACAACGCCCAATCCCTGTACTTAGGGATGATGGCGCTTGTAGCTTCCCCGCCATCCAGATACGCGGCTTTGAGATGCCCATTACCATTTTGCTTAGAGAGGTTGAATACGTGCTGGCGGATATGCGCAATGGGGTCTAGCGTTGACAAGTCCCCAGGAGCAACCCCGTAAGCTGACCTAGTAACAGGACTTACGATGTCCCGCTTGTTTGGTCCAAACATCCGGTAACCGCGCATTGGCGTGGAAAACGCCGTATACTTTGGTTGCCGACGTTCGTCCAGTTGGTCAGGTTGAGCCGTACTTGCGTCTGCACAGACTCGATATGGAATCCAGTCGTTACGACCTGTTGGACTTTCCGCAATTACCTGCGGGTCAAACGCTGGCAGAATCCTCCCAACAACAATACGTTTTTGTCCTGGAAAGACGACTGGAATGTCGTAGTTGAGGAATTTCGGCCTAGGTGTGTAGGCCCTTGTTGGGGCGTCAAACGCGGCGATGCCGGTTTTGATCTGTGTGTACTTTTTCTTAGCTGCAGTTGGGGCTGAGACAGCCCAGTTATTATCGCTCATTTTCGTTTTTGGTTTGTTCGGTTTAACCCTATGCGGGCGTACCAGGTTTTTGTTTGTTCGGTGTAACCCTACACGGGTTTACCATTGATGTGGCATACAGTATCCACGATTTACTCAACAACGCTACAAGAAAATTTAATTCTTGTAAGTGTTTACTAGACAATACTTAAACTAGGGTAGTCGTTGGCCCAAGTTCGATCATGCAGCTTCTTCCTAACAGCCTCTTTAGGTTTAGCTGACCATGCCATGTTCAACTCATGTGACGATGTATAGAACCACGTTCTGCCGTGATCGTGCCATACGTTTTCGGTAGTCATGTACTTCTCATGCAGTCGCAGAACCTCAAAGCGTTCTTCGATTTTTGCTAGAGTAACAATGGAATCGTACAAGCACGCCATCGGCCTGGACGCCAAGTTGTTATTAATACAGTGATTCAACAGATTGTGGGTTGCGCGAATCGCTGTGGCACTCACGCTGTGCTGAAACGGGAAGTTACGGGCTTGTCGTCCCAGTCCGCTAAAGATACTTTGTGTATCTCTTTCTTTCAATCCCTTAACTCCTACTTTGTGCGAGATAAACCTACGTTTAGCCCCACTCTCTGCCTGCCATTCCCCATCTGTTTTGGGAATATTTGCCATGGTCTCCAAGAACTCCGTAGCCACAGGTTGACGTTTTCTTAGCGCCTCTAAGATTCGCATACCAGTACCAGGCTCCGGCGGTTTTCCAACCAGAGCATGAATCTGTCGTTCCAACGTTCCAGCCGTAGCCCCATAGGCGGTGGAGAAGTTGCCAGTCTTGCCACAACCGCCTCGGTCTTTCTTGGAATCAAACAACTCCCTAGGCGCTTCTTGTAACCACTCCACAAGTGACCAGTGAAGATCGTGCGGAGGGTGTACAAAGTTTCCAGCAGCGTCTTTTGCCAATTCATCTTCTGAGAATGTTGCAATGATCTTACCATTCTCTGCAGCTGTCATTAAGAACTTTGGGTCTTGTTTCTTTTTATCAAAGCCGCAGTCATCAGCATATCGCAGTCGGACACGCAAATGTTCCTTTGCCGGGTCTTTAGGAATACCAAACTGAAAATCAGCTTCTGATACCAGGTTAATCAAATTAGCATCGCCCGAGATGTAAGCCATGCCTCTGATTTCTGCGGTAACATAATCCGACTCTACCAGACACCAACCTTCAGACCCAGGTAGGGGCTCTAAGAACTCAACGTCAATGACTGACCGCAAACTGGGAATACTGCCAGCTTGCATGTATCCTTTGTACTCTTCCAATAGGTTACCTTCGGCGTCTTCTTTCTCCAATACACCCGTAATGGCCCTTTCAACTGCTTTTAACGTCTGACTGGGCCAGTTGAGTACGTTGGGCTTCCAAGATCTAGGACGCCAAGTTTCTGTGCACGATGCAAGTCCGTGGATTCTGTTGTCGGCGGCCAGCCAATAATGTAACCCATTTTCTTTTACTAACTCTCCGTCCTCATCTAGGGTAGCAGGTTTTAGGAAAATTTTGCATATGTTAGCCACTGCCATGACATCAAGCATGCGTAACAAAAGTAAATCTCCAGTCTCGTCTGCCAACATTTTAACTGTTTGCCTATCGGCTGCTGGAGTGTACAAGCTTCGCACATTTGGTTTCAAATTCTCCACTGACGCCCAAGACATAGACGGCCTACCTTTGTCTCTCTGATTGGTAGATTTAATTGGCTTAAACTTCTTAACGGAAAACAACCAACGTACTTTATGCGCAGTAGATGAAATTTTAAAAGTGTCAACCATTAGAAAATGTTCCATGAATGGCAAGTACGCCATCAACTTTGCAGGTCCTATAAACTTCTTAAACACCTCTAATGCTTTTTCTTTAGCTAGGTGAGATTTTCCGTCTTTTACACAGTCTTTGATTTCTTTAAAAACTGAGAGCCCTACCATAGGGTCGCTATTAACTAGCAACAATTCATTAAGCAATAGTTGCTCTGCTTCCGCCACGAGTTTTTCTACAAGATCTTTTTCCAATAATTTACGGGCGTACGAATACACGTGACGCAACCCGTCCATTTTAGCTACGTTCACAGGTAAACCTTTTAACGTAAATTCTGTGAAAATGTTACCCACTAATGGATTTACAAAATTTGTATAAAATTCCAAAACATTATCTGTCTTTAAACTTTTTACAATAGTTGGAAATGCTTCCATTGGCACAGTGACATCTCGCAGGGAGTATGGGATTAAGATGTCATCGGGCACTAACAAATACCCAAGAACGTCTGTGACCTTGCTTTTGTTATTTGCTTTCCACCTAATTAAATCCGCGTCATATCTGCCCGCTGTGGTGTACTTTAACGAAAGTCTTTCTAACCCATGACTGGCGTTTTCGTTTAGCGCTTGCTCCGCAAACTCGGTGTCAAGAAGCGTCTTGTTATACCAAGCCAAACCAAGCCAGTGATAGATTAACGGAAGATCCGCAGAAATGTGATGCCCAATTACTTTCACCAATGGGTTGTTCCAATGTTTGTTAATAATAGCCCCAGCTTCCTTATACGACACGTCAAACACATAATTCAATTCACTATCCATGAATCGAATGTATCGAGCGGCGCCGGGTTTCCAGCAGATCTGCATAGACCTTATCTTGGTGTCCAGATACGTCTTGCCACCAAACTCAGTATCTACGCTCAGCACGTATGCCTGCTCTGCTACGAGCATATCGACAAACTGAATTAACTCGTCTGCCGTAGAGATAACACCAAAATCTTCTTTGGTTTTACTTGTAACAATGCCGCGTGTTTCTTTTAACATGCTACTGACTTCTTGTAAGTTGATGCTAAAAGATTCTACCAACTCGGGTTTCCAGACCAACATGCTCACCTCCGGCATTACGAACACTTTTGCGGAGTGCTCCTCGCTGTAAAACCAACAAGCTTCGATTTGCGTAAACCGTAACTTTTCTGGAATTACCGCTTCAAAAGCCGCTTTACCAAACGTTACAATTATTTTAGGTTTTACCCTGGCAATTTCTTTTTGAAGAATGATTTCACCAGCCTCAATATCTTCTTTGCTGGGTTTAGATCTTTCTGCTTTAGGCAACCAGCGTTTTACCAACGCGGTGTAATAGTGCTCGTCTATGTTTACCCCGCACGCCATTAGGATGTCTTTTAGAATACAACCAGCTGGACCTTTCAAGTACTTGGGTTGCGCCTTAATAAATTGGTTGTACCCGGCATCTACTTTATCCTCTACCTCCTCGTCCGACACCGTTGTCGCAATAAACATGATGTCAGCTGTCGGGGGTCCCAAGCCAGCTACATACAATTTTTTGTCGTAACGCCTGGTTTCTTTTACGTCAATAGGGGGCGTGTGTGTTTCAATTTTGGGGTCCATTCGTGTCTTTCTAGTGTTGGTGCTGCATAAGCCAGCGCTGCTTCATACGTCATATCCCCAAAATCTTTTACGTCTGATGGCGGGTAGATGGAAGACACAACGATGCGGTTTTGACAGGTTAACTCAATTTTCTGCCCTAGGTCTCGGCTGGCATCATCGTTTTGCCCAGCGTAAATTATACTATCGAAGTTACATGTGAGCATCCTAAAATGCAAATCTGAAAAAAACTTTCCCAGTAGAGGAATACCCGGGGGACCAAATCGCCCTGCATCCAGTGGTCCCTCGCTAACCAACACAACTCTGGGTAGTCCTGGTCTTTCTGTCAAGTTCCACTTCAACGCCGCGTCCAGCCCCATCAGAATCTCGTTACGTGACACGCTAAAGCCCGTTTTATACTTAGACACATCAAACTTACCTCTCTCCTCTTTGATGTGTGGTAGCGCCTCCCATTTACCTTCGGGTGTTTTGCACTCGGCGGGAAACCATTGGTTTGAGTATGGGTGTAAGTAAAACTTTACACCGTTCTCTACTTTTTCGATGACCCGCGCCTGCCAACCTCGTTGGACTCCTAGCATGTCCGCATAGAAGATAATGCGATTTTGTGGGGTGTCTTTAAAGTCGTCGTAAATTAAACGGTAACCTCTTGATTTGTTCCAGTCTGTGGGAGCTTCCTGCGTACAAAACGAAATCCTAAATTGTTCATACAATTTTCCAATGTCATACCCTCTGGACGTTAGGTACTGGACCGCTACATGGTCCGCAGGTAACTGAGTCATCGGGACAACCACACCTGGGTGATCTGGGATGGTGTTCCCCTTTTCGTCAGAAATAACACACAATTTTGTGTGTAGGTTTCCTCCAACATTTATTCTCGCTTCTGGAAATCCTCGTTGGTGGATGCAAACCATCTTTAGCAACTCGGACACCTTAAAGATTTTCTTTTCTCGCATGCAATACCCGGAGTAATCCGCGTGCCTCAAGCTAAGATTTTTGTGTTTTCCTAAGCGTAAGAAACGCTCGACGTTTACGGCTAGCTTTTTGTCAAACATCTCAACCCTACCCCTGAGTTGCAAGCAATCGGGGCAAGCCATGTAGAGCTGCAACCCGCTAGACTCTCGCATCGCTTTCACTTCTCCATGTTTCTTACTTAACCCTGTGGATAGTAAATCAATGGCTCGGGCCTCGTCTTGAATGATCTGTGGGAGATCGTCATCATCTAAATTAATTAAGTCCATTGCAAATTTCTCCTAAGTACCAATTGTTTTGAATTAAGAATTGCGTAAACCCTGGAAAGTCCAAATCTTGCAATTGTTGAATTGCATCTTCTTGATGGACTTTCAGAATTTTTGGCGATCCATGACCAAGTATGCATCTTGCGTATGACGGGACCTTATCAACGTGCTCACAGCTTTGCAGGAAGGGCAGTAGCGCTTCGTTTGACTTACAAACCATCGTCACATAGCCAACAGCTACTCTCATCGCTTCTTTGACGGTCTCTTTGTTGATAGTAACAATTGGCCTCAACAAAGATTCCACGGGAGGTTTGTATTTATGCGTCTCCAATTTAATCTTGTTATAGTTTTTGAAAAACGTAGCAAAATCAACCATCCGATTGTTGCACGCCCAAGCTTCCTCACAACCCTGAAGTAGGAAAGCGGCATTAATGAATTCTACAAGTTCGGGAACCTGCATAAGTCCAAGCAGCGTTGTGACGTGTTTTGCGTCATGTTCTCCTTGTAAATAATTAAACCCATTGTGCGCTTTGTACATTTGCTTCCACAAGGTTAACACGTGACTGACGTCCTCTCTGCTAACTGTACACGAAGAGTTATCTAGGGCTCTAGGGAACTTCTTAAAACCACAACTTTTAAAAGTCGAGTCGTTCCCCGACTCGGCCTTCTGCTTATCTATAAGCTTATCCTTAAGCTTATCATTAAGCTTATCTCTATATAGGTCGGCATGAATACGGGAAGTGCTCGGCATGAATACGGGAAGTGCTCGGCATGAATACGGGAAGTGCTCGGCATGATAAGGGGAAGACTGGTAGGGGTCGGACTTTCTGTCTGTACAAGTTTTTAATAATTTCAATAATCGTTTGTTACCCGCGATGATTGAGCATTCCAGAACTCCCGTCTTGACCAATTTAGTGATTGAGGATTTCACAGCAGTGCGTTTTTTACCTACGGAACTGCAGATTTGATCAGTAGTTAAATCACAACCTTTCTCGCGATCAGATCCCGATATTAACTCTATTAAATCAAGATCTGTTTGTGTTAATTTTGGTTTTCTCATGTTAGTTTATTTACAATTTTTATGTACCTTGTATTACTTTGGTTTATTGTAATTAAATTTAATTTTACAAATGCGGTTAACATGTTCTTGATGTTACCTTCCGAGCATCCTAGCTGGATACCTAGGTATGAGTTTGTTGCGTAGCACCCCAATTCGCACTTCAGACTAAACGACTCTATAATAGCCAACAATAATTTACTTGAATTGTTTAATGCATTACACGTCAACAATTCAAAGTTAACTTTTAGAAACTTGGATTTCCATGTGCTTTTTTGTACTTTAATACTTCTAATGTTTCTTGATTTAATTCTAAAAATTAAATCAATAGAAGATAAATACGTCAATCGATTGCTGACAGATTTGGCACTCATTCCCACTACCTCCCCTAGACGGGTGTCGGTTTCCCAACACCCGTCATTGTCTTTACTTAAATAATCAATATACCCAATTAACAATTTGTCAGAATTAATTAGCCTGCAATCTTGGAGAGTTACAATATTAATACATACGTATTTTGTTCTGTAATTGCTGGGCATCTAATTGTTATTCCAGACTAGATAAATACCGATCTAGCCGCTGTTCTTCTTTTGCTAATATGCAATACGCCTCAATGTCATCCAACACGTCCGCGTGTTCTTCAGTAGTGAGCTCATGTTCTACACCGTCGGCATCTACTACGCGTAGTATCTCAAACTCTGCGTCACAGCCTGGACTATAGAAGTCCGAAGGTTCTGCCGGGGTCACCAGTTCCCACTCCACGGTGACTTTGATATTTACAGCTTCTTCTGTGTCTGTATTTCTGTACAAACAATATTGTAAATCCATTTTTAAACCCTTTCTTTATTATAATGTTTTTCTAAATAACAACCAATTGATTTGATTGAAAATGTACAAGATGCCTCGGTAAACGTTAATGTTTCATCATAAATATCATCGGTTGAGACGTAGTATAATAAGTTTGCTACCGGACTTTCCACGAGAACTGCATCAATCCCGTTTCCATTCATAGTTTCATTTAAAGCCTCCAATATTAATTCTCTTCTTGGTGGCCTTGTATGACAAGCTTTTGACCATTCATTAGTTAAAGGAAATAACGGGTTACCCGTAATCAAGATTTCTCCTTTGATTATTTTACGACAAAGTTTTGCCTTCTCTTTTTCAACTCCAATTGAGGCAAACGATTCAATACTTGGGGCGTTAAAATAAGTGGGTTTCATTAGATGATATCTTTGGTTGAAATCACAAACCCGGTTGTGTCTTTCTTTCCTCTACCTTTACTTCGTAACCCGACAATAACGTTTTTCTCATCCTTAAACCTTACATCTGTCTCATCACCATCTACCACCTTAACTCCCATATAAGAGTTTGGTAAATCTTGACCTTTCTTGGTGTCAAATACCATAGCAATATTGACTTTGCCTAGTAGTGATTTTACCCATTTTTCATTTGATTCTGACCTAGAGAAAGTCAAATGATAATTGGGCGGTAACGTACCTTTTCCCCATTGTAGCGCCCGGGCTGGGTGCTTTGTATAGTCATAGAAATTAAGGGAAGGAAAACTTTCCATTAAAATCTTTCCATCATTTCCTGGTTCCTTTTCCCAAGGAACATCACTAGTGCCGTTTAACCTAACAGCCGGAAGCAATTTTTCTTTTTCGCTTTTACGGATGTGTGCGTTGATATCTTTCTTAAGTAGGTCCACGAAAAACTTTCGGTCAGACAGGAACAACTTAGTTTTATTTAATCGCGCTTGCTGTACGTTAGAGAACGCCCCGTGCCCTGCCGTGTTTAGACACGCGCACAAACACCCGGCGCTTGCAAAGATACAAAGGTTTGTACCGGACATCGAGCCCGGAGACAAATAAAGGATTGCGGTCTTTACCCCAATCCTTTCTCCTTTTACTGTTTTTGCGTTATAGTAACTTAGTAATTGCATTAGTTATTGTGGTGACGGCTCCTCAACTTGAATTGAGAATTTTGTTTTGAATTTTGCCAATACATACTCATACTGCTTTGGTGTAATACTAGGGGACGCACCTCCGGCTTTTGTATCTCTACTATTTTGCACCCATGCCTCCGTCAAAAACCAAGCACTCTTACCCCGGGTAAGGGTGACAAAAGATACAATCCTCGGGTACTTGTGAGCTTTGGGAACAGCGGCTCCGCTTCTAATTTGTACAATAGCTCCTTGTCGTAGTGACAAGGGTAACCCGAGTTCAATTAGAGATTTTTCCGCAACACTTTCCATTCCGGCAATGTCACTATCCGAAAAAGTATGAGTTTTTGCTTTCCATTGAATGTTATTAATTACAGCGCAAGCTTCTCGCGAATTAATTTTAATTTTAAATTTCCTAATACGTTCTGGTTTGCTACATGGCCCAAAACCTACGAAGGCCCATACTTCTTTTTCTGATTTACAACTTGCGGACTGCGTCGGGCATTTATTCATTTGTTTGTTTGTTGGGTTAAGCAAGGTCGTGCGTGGTTTGTGAACACCAGTGGCTATACGCATCTCTTTGGATGTAAGGATTGGACGAGTGGAGTAGGTCGTAGAGATCAACCATCTCTTTGATTGAGTCGCAGACGTAGTCTTCGTGCATCGAGTTGTCGAAGTACACGCATTTCCCGTTAGCCCAGATAGAGCCTAAGAACATGGCAGCGATTTGAGCTTTCTCTTCTTCGGTTTTGTTAATTGTCATACAGTTAAAAGGTACCGATGATAACCCCTCCACCCTTTACCTCTAATACTGTCGTGTATTTTTCGAGCCACGTTCTGGCGGATTTTTCTTTGTCCAACTCATTGTCCCACTCAGTTTCCTCTCCGGCGTCCCAATAGCAATCTGACGCCGCTTCCACAGCTGATGCATACTCGCTCCATTCACTACGCACCGTAGCACAGCAGAATTCTTCATTCTCGTCTTCAATTTCGTCAAGCCATTCCGCAAGTACAAGCGCCCCGTTATAACTCCAATTTGCGTTGGTGTCAGCCTTAAGGCGGTCGGCTATTTGGTGAACTGTTAGTGTATCTTTCATAATGTTTATGTAACGTCTGCCATCAGACTTATGCTGGTGTTTCCTGCTTCTGAATCCGCATTAAATTCCATGTCTTCAGTTAAAGGAATTTTATTACCGTCGTAGTCTTCTAACTCTGCTACAATCTTTGTTGACCATTCCTGCGCTTCTTGCAGGTTTTCACAGTTTACTTCTAGCTCCACGTCAATTTGTGTTTTTATAAGGTATCTTGGCATTTGCTTGTTGTATTTGTGTTTAGAGTGCTGCCGTCCAGTTATCCTGCATCCAGGCGTCAATTTCCTGGCAGGTATCTTCGTTGGGGCCTGTGGTAGAGCATGATCCATCTCCTTCACTCCACAATTCTGTTACCAGTTTTGGAAACTCACGCTCGGTTTGATTACAGATGCGGATGGCGATGTCTTTGGCATCCTCGTCGGTGCATGAGCTGCCGTAATAGCAAGCCTCCGTGCTAACCCGGACAGTGTACTCCGAGTAATCCCGGTCTACGATGACATGAAGTTTGATTTCATAACCGTCATCTAGTTCCCCGTCTACATCCCAACCCAAACCATTACGGGTTGCCATAGCGTTATCACTGGCAATGCATTTGGTTACTGCGTAGATGTCTGGCGCTTTTACTGTGACGGTTTGTCGAAGGGCTGTGACAATACTATCGTTGATTGCTTTTTCAACTTTGCTCATGTTCATAATTTGTGTATGTATTTATCCTGCAATTTAGAGAATATACTTTGTAAGTTCTCATTATTTTTTAATACTTTTGCGCCGCTGGGCGTGTTGTTGATTAATTTGGGTTTAAACTTCTTAATTGTTTTGCGTTTGGTATGTGATGTTGGACCCGTGACAATAAGCGCCTCTCTGGTCCAACTTTGGGTAAACTTGGATCGCAAAACGGTGTTAGTGGGATGCATAAACGCGGATGGATCATGTACGTAAAAATACTTACTACTGTAGCCTATGAGGACAAAATAGTGCCCAGGTATAGATACTATAATTGGCAAAGATTGGTTGAGCGCATCGATGAGAGTTGCAATCCTTGCCTTTCCTTCGTCATATTTTTGAACGCTAAGTTTGTTGGCCCGAAGGAATGAAAGCATTGGCTTGGTGTCTGTTCCTTCGGTACTTTGCTTGGCGAATTGTTCGACTTGGGTGTGGTCAATGTAAACTCCGTGATACTCGGCCACCATACGAGCAGAGCATACGCCGCAGCAATATCCATCCATTTGCATCCGGCTAGGAACACCAAGTAATACGGTAGGCTTGTGCGTGATTCGCCGCACTGAAGCGATTGCGTTTTTCATTATGCCCCCAATTCGTTCAAAATGGTGTTTTAAGGCCATAATTAAGAGTTGTTAGTAATGATGAGATGCCACATGGGGTTAACAATACTATCGTTGATTGCTTTTTCAACTTTGCTCATGTTCATAATTTGTGTATGTATTTATCCTGTAATTTAGTGATTACGTTAGCGAATATACATTTTAAATGTTCTGGTTTCATTGGTACGTTTGTAGAAAAAGTAAGCGCACCCCAGATTTTATTGTTTACGGTTCTGCCCCGCATTACCCCAGCTTCTAACCAATGCAGTTTATCGGTTCTTATTGATATAATATCCCCCGGTTTTTGGTTGTAATTTGGAGCGCACGGGTGGTCATACGAATGCCTAAAAGGTAATTTGAGAGATTTCTCTATGGTGACAACTCCAAATCCATCTTTGGGGTTTAAAATACAAAGGTGTGAATATTCAACACTCTTACTATCAACATGCGGGCCTACCCCATGCATGCTAGCGAGCCAGCCTAAACTTGTGCAAAATTTAATGCGTTTATTATACACATTAATTAATTCTAAGAGAGCATCGCGATTAAACTGCAAATCCTCAAAAAAATACACTGAAGAGTATTCAGTTTTTAATGTATGTAACACGGACGATGATAAGCCGTTTTTCTTCCATGCGTTCCACAATTTTTTGTATTCTGCAGGTGTTTGTGATTTAATTTTGTACGCATCCCACATTGCTCTATGTGTTGTCATTGGTTTTGTCATTTGTTTTGGGTTGGGTGTGCTGGCAAAGGGAGCCAGAGGGTTGGTTGCACGAGCATCCAGTCCGGATCGTAGTCGTCATCGATCCAGCGACGGACATCGGGACAGTGCATGCCGATCTGCCACCAGCCCTCCGACTCGACTGCTCGCTGGCAGTAGAGGAGGATTCGCTGGCCCATCGGTGCTGTGCTGATTGGCTGTGGTGTCATTGTGGTTGGGTTGGGGTTGGTTTGGCTACACGTTCTCCAAAGAAATTGCCCGCCACTCGAAGCGGTATTCCGGCATTCCCTCGCGTTTCGCCATGATCGCCACGCTTTCCGTGTCGCCATCCCATTCGTAGTCATCCGGCGATTCCGTCCCGTAGTGGCCGTTCTCACGCATCCACTCGTCCATGTCGCATCCCATAACATCCTGCCCGTCGAATGGCGAGAAGGTGCCTAGTAGCGTTTCCTTGCCGTCTTCCAGACGGTTCAGGTGCCACGCCATCACTGGCGGGTCTGGTTGGTCTTCATCGTCCGAGTATGGGCCGTTGTGACGGTCAGGGTCTAGGTAGTCGTTGTGCATTGATGCAAAGGATCTGCTCATGGTTTTGGTAGTGTTCTGTATTTGGTCAGGTGTCATTGTGGTTGGGTTGGGGTTTCCGTCCAGAGTCCGAGCGTTTGGAGGAATGCCTTGGATTTTTGGGCGGCGGTGGCGTTAACCGCAGTTTCGCTTCCAAATGGCGTTGGGTTGTGTCGATTAATGAATGCCACATATGCCCACCAAGCATTTACTCCTTTGGCGATCAGCACCTTCTCCATTTCGTGACAGGCGTTGAGGTCGTTGAGATAGTCGGGGACAGAATGCGGCTCAGTCGGGTGATGTCCAATCCCAATGTCAGGTGATCCGTCTATTGATTTGATGATGCGAACGTGGGTGTATCCACGCGCTTCTGCAATCGCGACTCTTTGTTGTTCTGGTGTCATTGTGGTTGGGTTGGGGTTGGTTGCCAGAGTCCGAGGGTGCGAAGAAAAGCCTCTGCTCGTTGATTGGCGGTGGCAGAGTATGGAGTTATTGTAAGCTCAGATAATATTTGCTGAAAACGACCATAGCCTTTTTGCCAGTAGTCCACATGATAGAGTTGTCGTGGTAACACCTTCTCCATTTCGTGACAGGCGTTAAGGTCGGTGAGGTAATCGGGCGGTGTCTGACCTATCGGGTTATCGGGGTGGTAATATCCTTCGGGCAACGGCTCCCATTCACACGCTTTCTCAATTGCTCGTTGTTGTTGGTCTTGTGTCATTGTTTTTCTTTCCATTTAAAAGTTGTTCGCCCATTTACATCAGATACCCACTCTGCGGCTCCGTGCTTTACTGCCTCTATTTTTAGGTCGTCTCTTTGTTTCGCAACTAAAAATGCGGCAATAGTCAATAGAATTACTATAAATAATACGTACCATTCTTGTGCAATTTTACTCATTGTGGTTGGGTTGGGGTTGGTTCTATCGGAGTAATAATTAGCGAACTGTATCCGTGCAAAACGCATCCAAAGTTTGCCGAAGTCATCGGTATTCCATCGAACTCGCCACTGGTTTCCCCAATAATCAAATCCAATATTTTCTCGCATTTGTTGTATGGTTTGTTCGGAAAACCTGGGTTTTCCCCAGTCATCCAGTAGATGCAACTTGAGCAGTTTTTCATTGTAGTTGGGTTGGGGTTGGTTGCCAGAGTCCGAGAGTTCGGAGAAGAGCCTCTGATAATTGAGATAGGGAAGCGGTAATTAAATCCCAGTCTGACCAATTTCGGCTTGCATAAGGTTCGGCATTTTTAATTAGCATTCCTAGTTGATGTGCAAATTTTTGTTGCAATTCAATGGTCACAAATTTTGTGGTAATTGCTTTGTGCATTGCGTTTCGGTCACCGAGGTAGTCGGGCAAATCTGAATGTCCAGAGTCGTATTGAACTCTACTATTTTTATGTTTTCCCTTACATAAACCTAGACTCTCAATGTATTCGCAATGAGTCCATTCACACGCTTCCGCGATAGCTATGATTTGTTGGTATGATTTCATTGTGCGTTCTTAGCTGGTTGCCTTCCTGCTTGTTCAAGCCAGTAATCTGCCGCCCTTAAATTTTTCTCGACTCCCTCGCCTTTGCGGTAGGCATTTACGAGACTCATTTGAGCCTCGTAATTGCCTTTCTCCGCCGCCTTCAGCCACCACTCGTACGCCTGCTCCTTGTCCTCCGGCATGCCGTCGCCGAAATAGCACATATTGCCCATTTCATTTTGCCGACGCGCATCTCCGGCTTGTGCGTATGCCAAGGTGGTGCCAGTCAGGTCTGGTGACGAAACAGATTTCGTGACCAAAGACTGAGACTCCATTAACTCTAAAGCTTTTTTTGCTTCATTATAATCTGCCTCATACTGGGACATAATACTTGTATGATCCCCAAGCCACCCGCCCAAGTTGTTTTCTCTTGTTGCTACAATGTTGCAATGATCCATATGGATTAAGGCTTTTTTCATTTCTAGCAATAGTATTTGCGTTTTTAATGTATTCATTTTTTTGTTTATTGTTTGGTTATACAAAAAAACTCCCTACCATTTTTACACGGTAGGGAGTGTTAGTTGTTTGTGTATTAATCTGACTCGTCCCCAAAGTCATCTTGACCTATAGATGATTTAGTCAGAATACCTTCGCGATAGTTAAGCAGGACTTGTGCCCGGCATGCATCACAGACTCGTTCCAGCGGATACCCATCTGCATCCTTTAACCAGTATGAAATTAGCACATGATTTCTGCCTTTGCACTTCGTTACGGGATCCTCGGGGTCTGGTTCGTTATTTGCCACAAACTCCTCTACAAGGGTCCAAACTCCCGCAGACAACCATTTTGCGTTGCAGTTTTTGTTATCGCAGATTTCCTGTGGTACGTCAGGCACCGTGTGCCTTTTCAGATTGGTCCAATGCACATACGGGCTATTGGTTTTTTTCAATTTTCCAGACTCGCATGCGGGGCATATCCCTTCTTTCAATAATTCCAGCTCAGGTTCTGGGTCTACTTTAGGAACATCAAGAGCAGGTTCTATTGGGTCATACAAGGTAAACTTGAATCCCAATTCTGGACTGCCTACCCACTCTCCGTAATAATCACCGTATTCGCTGTCCGACACTTGATGAGTTGTCAGCCCGTACTCGGGTTCGTTGTCGCACTGCGTTATTTCCATTCTGTGTCTAAAACACAAACTGAACATTGCAGCCTCCGAGAAGGTGAATTTTGTCAGGTTCTCTAAGTGCGCCAAATCCAAAAGCCTACAAATAGGCTGCTTATTGATGTGGTGTTCTAGATCCTGACGATCTACCAATTTTCCATTTACCAGGAAATACTGCTCTGCTCCGAAGTAATAAATATTCATTTTGCTTTTTTTCGTTTTGATTTTTTCCTAACGGTGTCGTCGCTCCCCAGCAGGGTTTCTAAAAGTTTATACACCTGCTCGTTTTCTATCCAGATGGTAAAACCGTCCCCATCTGAATTACTACCCGTAAGGTATCCTACTCCAGAAACCCCATCTCGGAAGTCACATCCACATTCGCAGGGCCTAACCGCTTTAAGTGTGCGGTTACAATCTCCGGCATTCCAAATTATTTCTTTACCCATTTGTTAATTTCCTATATTGCACTACCTGGGTTATAGCGTTGATAAGAGAAATCCCGATGTACAGGAATTTTCTTGTCTATGCCGCGTCTAGCTTTACTAACGTAAATGAATTGATTTGGTTGATAAATCCGCTCATCTTCTTCTTGTTTGCTAGTTAGCGTTGTTAACCCCCAGGCATTGGTCATGTCCTCGTGCAAGGTTTTGTTCTCGCTCAATACTGACGAGTCTACTCGTATTTTGTTGTGGCACTGACTTTCATTGGCCTGTGCGCAGGTGACGGTGTGAATATTAAACCGTTTTGCTAGCGAGGCTTGTGCGCACGCTCCACGTTTTAGAATATTACGGTACACCTTGGGGTCGTTACTATCGTTCCTACCTAGCGCCCCACCTAACCAATCTAAAAATACAATTTCGGGTAATCCACCCATTTGTTTGGCCGCCCCATCCATCAACGCCTCAAACCCGCCCTCGTAGTCTTTATTTCGATCATCCCAGTTTACTAGACGAAACACGTCAGGAGTTAACCCAGCTCTCAACTTCTGATACATTTCCTTTTGTTTAGGGGTCAGCTTTGCCGCATCCACCCCGTCCTTTATTAATCCGTAATCTACAGAGCAATTCGAAGATACAATTCTGGGCTCTAATTGACGGTGAGTCTCCTCCGTCGAGATGATCAAAACTTTAGACCCGGCTAACGCCATCCTGGATCCTAGTTGACATGTCAAAATTGTCTTACCGCTACCCGGAGGTGCAATGACTAAAGTTGCTTCTCCCAGACCTAGACCGCCGCCAGTCGCTACATCAATAGGAATGAATCTGGTACTCAATCTGGTTGTTACAGGCTCGAGATTATCAATGCCTTCTCCAAACGCGTGGTACTCTTGTTTATTCTTATCCACAAGAGTTCTATCAATTACGTTTAACTCCTCTACGAGTTTTCCGTAATCGCCGCTTCGGCTAGACGCTCTGATACACCGGTTCTTCTTTTGAATAACTATCCACACATCAAACGCCGAAGAATTAACAAAATTAAAGTTTTCCTCGGTGGCGTAACCTTTACAGCTATCCAGCAAATAGATTGCCGTCTCGATTTCTGTTTCTGCGATGTGCTCACCATTGCTGGCATACGAGCTTAAAAACAATCGTAATTGCTCGTTGGTAATACTGTTTTTTCTGTCTTCAGCCGAGGTTCGGTAAAACTCTGCAAAGTCGCAAATCGCCCTATATACTGGTAAGAATAGCGGCTTACTAAAGTCATCTACCCAAGTTTCATTTCCAGTAAACACATCCACCGTCTTGCATAGTGTATTTATGAAAATCCTCCGTTGATCCCGGCTGCCAGCCCAGGCATTTGCCAGAACCATCTTTTCAAATTCTAGCTTGTTATCCGACAGCCATTCTTTGATGCATTTGTCTTTGTCGTCGATAGCTCGATTAATCATACGTGCGGTAATATGTAACCCTCCTTGAACAGGATCTCTTCCAGACCTGGTTTTGAGTTTAGGTAAACTCGGGCTTGTCTTCCATAGTTCTTAATGATCTCTGGGTTATTGTCCGAGTAATAACATCTGACTAATTCTGGTATGTAACTAAAGTCGTCTTTCATCATTTCTAATACTTGCGCGTTTCCACAATCAAAGGTTCCACATTTTTTCATTAGTAAATCTACTGTGATTTTAATTAGCATTCTCCACTCATCATGCACTGCGACGTCCAACGTCACCACGCTGCCATTCTCTACTAGACCCCACCTGTTCCATGCCGCTGTAATCCACGCTGGAGATGCCAACCAATTGGGCCACGGGATCATACCCGATTCTCCTTTCTTCGCGGAGTGATGCTCTTGTGCTTCTGACCATGCAGCATTAAGGAATGCTTCTGGTTCTGCTTTTAAATTTACTAGATTTTCAGCAATTTTATACCAGATTTCTGGAGGTCGATTTGATGACTGTCGATGAGACCTACTCCGCCTTCTTGAGTAGTTATCATACAGGATGGGCGCATATTGTTCTATTTTATGGGCATTCTGTATTTGTTGTTGTTCAATGTCATTTGCCAAATAGTTAGACATGATTAAGATTAATAAAGGTCTCGCATTTATTGTTAATAATTGGAGGTGGTGCCATGTAAACTGCCCACTCTAAATCTCTAGGTGCAGTTTTTCGCAAGCATACACTGCATTCCTTTCTCAATACATCACCTGGTTCTAGTATTCCGTCACACCGAGCAACGTCATTTAATAAACGTTTATGAGGTCGGATTTGTTTAGGCGCCATTAATAGTGTTGAGGGTTTCATTTGCTTTTTTCCACCAACTTCTAGCGACCTTCCAATCTACCTCTACACCATCCCCGTCAGCATACAGGTCGCCAAGTTTAAACATAGCGTTAACGCCTTCAGCCACCTGATCTTTTAAATTGCCAATGAAGTGGGTATTCTGAGCTTTAACAGTGCCGCATACAAGACACGTATCGTCATGCGCATTAGGCGTAGCATCGTCGCAAGGTTTGCAACGACTCCAGCTAGTGATGTTCTCTTTATTAGCGTATTCGCACACGCCGTATTGACCTCTTTTCTCGTAAATAGCCTTAGCTTCTTCACATTGCTCTGGTGTTGCTTTAGTTGTTTTCATTTATGATGGTCTGTAGTTCTGCGGTAGATTTAACAATTTTAATTACGTAACCTTTGTTCTTGTACACCTTGTGTCTGGCCCAGCTATCGATGGTCAAACAGTTTTGAGGATTCTCCGGACAGGTAAATAAGAAATCAACCATAACCCCACACTTTTTGTTGGGTCGGATTTCCGCAAGTCGGCCTGGTTTCTGAATTGCTCCAATAGCTCCACCACCTCCGGTAGCATTGATCACGCAACGGATGTCGTGAAACGTCACACCAGTGGCAAAAATGTCAGAGGAGATACAACGTTTAATGTTGTTGAAACGCATGTCAGTAGCAAGTTCTTTTCTGTCTTTTTTCTTCAACAACTTGGCCATGGCTATCGGGGTTTCATCGTTTAGGGCAAACTGTACAAGCTCCGCCTGAACCTGCTGTTCGATGAAGATCAAATGTTGCCAGTTCTCTGGAAGCAAGCTGCAGATTTCTGCAATCTTATGCGCCATGTTTTCGCTGGTGTATAGCCCGCGTTTATACACGTCGTTACGTCTACCTCTGGTTATGTCAGCAGGCATCTGCAGTTCCAGGAAGATAACAACGAGCTCGCAAATAGCGCCTTCAGTTACAGCTTCTCGATAAGTACGTTCTGCCAGAATAGGGCCTAGGAAACCTTCCAATACCAAATCCCGTTGATCATACCTACCTTCTAGCGTAGCGCCAAATGACAATTTGCGAGCGAAGTTAAATTTCTTTAATTGCTCCAACCGCGTGTCGGTCATGATTGCGTGGGGCTCGTCGATAATTACCAACCGAGTCCTTGCATGGTCGCACAGGTGCAACGAATCCATGGAGCAAACAGTGATGTCTTTGCTAGGCGTCCTAGTCTTTGACCCGCCGCCTAATTGTACAACCTCCCTGCCTGGTAGTGCTTTTTGGAAGTCTTCCACTGACTGCCTAAGCAAATCCTCTCCCGGGCAAGTGAACACTGTAGTGACATTTGGGAATGCCCGCATGGTGTTAATAATGCATGTGCTCTTGCCATATCGCGTAGGAGCTTTTAAACACCCCGTGTAATCTGAGCTTAGGAATTTGGTTAGAAGATCCTGTTGAGAAAACCTGAATCCATACATTGCCGCCAATTGCGGCTTAGGGAAGTTGATACGCCTATCGTCTAGGATAAACTCTAGTTTCAAGTCTATGCATAGTCGCACACACCTGAGCCAGAAACCCTGATGCGTTGTTAAGGTCTCTATGTTATTGATCACTGTCACGTTGTACAGTAATCGCGTTTCCCGAACAGTTACTCTATCCCACGGGCGTTGCGGATGCGCTACGAGTGTTTTGTACTCGTATTGTAAAACGTCTTTGAATTCTGGATACCCTGGGGTTATTACTAATTTTTCATCGTCTAAAGTGAGATGTACTTTCATTATTTAAATTCCGTACCTTCATTGTAGGTAGGGTAACAAGGATAAGATTAAGCTTTCTGTTACGGTATTTGTCACACGCAAATTTTCTGGCAGATCGTTGTAATTTACTAAAAACGGATGCTTCTTTTTTGCCTCGTTTCTAGTTTTACCAAAAGTCCACCCGGCGTTTTCCCAGTCGGTTTTCCACTGCTCATGATACAATTCTGCTCTGTAAGAAGGATCTACTTGATACCGTGTGATTATTTCAAAACAGGCATTTTTTGCGTGATCCCCCACATCCTCCCAAGGCATAGAATCAACATCGTCAAGAGCCTGCATTGTGCTGTATACAATTTTTCCTAGTTTATCTAATGTCATTTTTTTCTTGTAGTAATATGTAATGCGCGGCCACTGCCAATAACTCATTTCTATTTAAGCTACATATAGGCAGTCCCAAAAATTTAACTTCTCTGGCTTTTGGGATATAGTCTGACAGAAACTTTGTTGGCAGTTTGCTATTTTTTACCGACAGAAAGTGGTCTTTTGTTAACGCTTCGCCAATACTCTCAATGGTAAATCTACCGTATCCCCAGTTACTTCCCCAATGGCTCATTCCGGTAATTGCGCCGACATACTCTACGATACGCTCTAGCTCGCAGAGAGTCGGAACAGCTGCCCCTTCTGGGAAAGATTCAAGTGGAATTTCTGGGTAGATAGAGATGACTGCACCAGCTGGAATAGACTCAAACTGTTCTTTGTGTAATCCAGAACCGTCCCGCCATTCCCGAAAACATCTTTGCGTAGTTGGGGCGAAGAAGTCTTCTCCTAGACAAACCGCGCCGGGATCACAGTTCAACTTCAGGGAATGTGTGGCATTTTTAATTGCCCAGTCCCATCTGCCCGCAGGCCATATAATTCTTTGTTGATTATGATTCCGTTTAAATTTACGTATACCCCTTGTGATAGAGTCTCCTAAGATGGCTTTGGTAATCCGCAGTTTGATTTCGTATAACATAAGATGTGAGGAAGAGCCCGGTAAGTAACACCTACCGGGCTCTAATGAGTTAGCGTGACAAGTCTACCACTGGGCAATCAAATGGGATTAGCCTAGGGTTGTGATCACACACAATGATTTGCGCATCCCTAGCTTTGAATTGCCTAGACATGGTATGTAACAATTCTCGCATACTGTCTACACTTTCTGCATCTAAATGTGTAGAAGGCTCATCCATCACGAGGAGTCCTACGTCAGGAATTACCAACTGCTGTACTGCCGTTAGAAACGCCACAGCCAGGCGGACTCGTTGACCTCCCGACAATTTGCCTTGATCGAGCCAAGCTACGTCCGGCAAATCATTGCGGATAAACTCAAACGCCAAAGGTTCGTTTAAGGATGCCCGCACCGAGAAGTTTGCTTGCATGCAACTAAGATTTGTATTCGTAATTGCCGTAAGCCTGGAAAACCTATCAGACACATACAACCCGGGTAAGCCAGATTTGGAGAACGTATGCTTCAGCATTTGCAGCTCATCAATAATTTGCTTAGTGGCTCCCTGCGCTAGCTGAGAAACTTTCACCGCGGCTTCTCTGCGATCCAGTGATGCGAGTTGTTCCTCTAACATCTTTGCTTTTGTCTTATACACAACAATCTCTTTCTGTGTTGCATCTATTGCAACAATTTGAGAGCTCAAGTTCTCTAGTTCGCTGGTATCTTTGTACGACGGCGTATTTGATAACATCATCGTACTACGCAAACTATTCTTACTATTGAGATAGGCGATCAACGCGTTGTTAGACGACGCCACAAACGAATTAGTCGTGTCTTGCGCGGTCTTAATGCCCGATTGGACAAACGATATCGCGCTTAAGATATTGTTGTATGAGTTACTGAATGCCAACAATTCCGTTTTCTTACGTTGCAGCTCTTGCTCTTGCGCTTTTAACTCTTGTAAGTTCTCGTCAGAGTAATTGTTCTGTTTAAACAATGTACAATTCGTTAGAGTAGGCATTAGCAAACCTAGTTTGCTGTTAGCCGAATTAAACAGTACAGTTGTTTCAATTTTCTTAACGCTCAACGCTTTTAACTCCTCTACTGTATGATTGAGGACAAAATGACTTGCATCCAGGTTAGTGAACTCTCTCTGGGCTTTCAATAAATTTGCTCTTGTCACAGACTCTTCCCGCAAGACGTTTGCATTCTGTTCCGTAGTTTCTTTAATGAACGCCTTAATTTTAACAATTTCTATGTGCTCACGCGCAATAGAATCACGCAATAGTCTACCAGATTCTTGCAATTCCTCTACGTTTGGTACATGGTTACCGGTTACGGCACCTAGACAGAATGGGCACGTAGCATGATCGCCTCTCAATCCTTTGACGGAATCCAAGAATAGTAACTGGGAAACTACAAACTCTAATTGCGCACTATACCGGGACTGTTCGGCGGTGTGTAACTCCAGTTGTTTCTGGGCGTCTACCAAGGCTACTTCCCGTTTCTTATGGTCTTCCAGTTCTATTTCTAAGTTAGACAATGTATGGGTAAGATTTGCACATTGTTTTGACAGAGTGTCGAATTGGAGTTTGGTTTGCACCATCTCGTTAATGGTGTCAGGAATCTTGATGTTCTCTAGCCCTAACCGCTCAGTAGCTTCAAGCAGCTCGGCACGTTCGCTTTCTAATTGCGTAAGTAACCGTTCATTGTTTTCGTATTTTTCCTGCTGTTGTACTTTATACCCAATTTTAAGACAACTATCCCCCAGAGAGGTCAAACCTTCCGCAATACACTTAGTAGGGTCTCCCACCAATAGAATCGGAGTTGTTGCTTGCAGAGAAGTTAGGATGTCTTTGTACTGGCTCAACTTTAGTGCGTCAGCTTCATTTTGGGATTTTGAATCTTCAACGTACTGATCAAACCGCTTAGACTCGGTGAAGTACTCACACAACTTTGTTTTAACTACGCTTAACGACTCTAGGTAATCGCTTAGGTCTACTGGGCAAGTTGTTTGCCTGTGGGCCTCCATAGCCTCCTTAACAGATGCCTGCTGAGTCCGCACCTCATCTAACACAACGCTGAAATCTACAATGCTAGAACTCAGTATTTTGCTCTGGGCATCAATGGCTGTTTCGATAGCACCCATATACCCAACTAGCAGCAGACGTTGAAACAACGTTTCCCTAGTAGATAGCGGGGCAAACAACAACCTACCAATGTCCCCTTGCGCTAAGAAGATAGCGGAGGAGATGGCTTGTTTGTCCGCGTTTAAGACTTCAGCCAGAGTCCTATCAATGTCCTCCGTTTTCTTAAACGTTTGCCCACCCCACGTTAATTCGCGTTTAGGTGACTTACCCACCCGACGCATAATTTTACCCTGGGATCCGTCTTTGGTAAATTCCAGTACTACTGTGGCGTTACTGACAGGATCACCTACGGTTTTCCTGACATAGCTTTCTGCGTTATCCGGCAAGCTGCCGGTAAGCGCAAATTCAATTGCCCGCAGCAAGGTAGTTTTACCTTTGGAATTGGCGCCGACTAATCCTACTAACCCAGGACTAAACGAAGTCTTTAAAGACTTGTGGGGTC
>Ga0114970_10000891_pt1 | contig 22611 bp, 21 predicted proteins | sample M_140205_XF_Meta_FD_87030 | JGI IMG/M metagenome (GOLD analysis project Ga0114970, IMG submission 87030) | Freshwater microbial communities from Lake Montjoie, Canada to study carbon cycling - M_140205_XF_MetaG | ecosystem: Environmental > Aquatic > Freshwater > Lake | place: Lake Montjoie...
GGCCTTTGATGCGGTCAATGGGAAAAAACTTTGGAGTTTCCAAACCGGCTCAGGCATCACAAGTCAGCCCATTACGTGGTCACACAATGGTCGCCAATACGTCACAGTGGTCTCTGGCATTGGCGGCGTTTACGCTCAAAATTCGGGAGATGAGCGTTTGAATAAAGTCAATCCAGGGGGGTCTGTGTGGACCTTTGCTTTGCCCAAGCCATAAGGCGATGGTTCAAAAGGCGGTTATGAAATTTTGGATTGTTTTCCTATCGGTCTTTCTTTGTTCATGGGGCCTGGCGCAAACGCCCTTTAACGCTGAACAGGGAAAGGGGCTCTACGACAACTACTGTCAAACCTGTCACGGTGAAGACATGGTCAATCCTGGGACTGCGAGCTATGATTTGCGTAAATTCCCTAAAGACGGCAAATCAAGATTTTTCGAATCGCTCATCAACGGCAAAAATGGAATGCCTTCTTGGAAAGGCGTGATCGCACTTGACGACATGGAGCGACTTTGGCTCTACGTTTTGACAAAGGGTAAATAATGCACATTTATCTCCATTAATTTTTCCGTATCCATCATGTATTTAATTGCTCGTTTTGTCTCTCTTTGTGTGCTGTTTCTTGGCTTGTGCCCCCTTGCTTGGGGCTCATTGATTTATGTCTCCAACGAGGGCTCGGGAAGTATTTCCGTGGTGGACAGCGAGCTCGATGAAGTTGTTGCGCTCATCCAAGGTGTTGGTAAACCCAGAGGCATTGCGGTGTGTCCTGGTGCAGAGTTGTTGTTTGTGAGCAATTCTGAAGGTGCGCAATTGTTGGTCATTGATTTAAAAACAAATGCGATTAAAAAACGAATTGAAGTTGGGAAATCCCCAGAGGCCGTTTATTGCTCACCCAATGGACAATGGGTTTCTGTGGCGAATGAAGAGACCAATAGCATCAGCTTGGTTCGAACAAAGGATTTGACGCTACAAGCCACCATCAAGGTACAGGGTCGAAATCCAGAGCATGCTGTCTTTAGCCCAGATGGCAGACTTTTGCTGAGCTCGGCCGAGGAAGCAGATCAAGTCGATGTGATCGATTTGGATAAGATGGCTCAGGTCTCTTCAATTCGTGTAGGCCTTCGCCCTAGGGGCATTGCCTTTAACAAGGAGGGCTCTTTGGCATTTGTGGCCGTAGAGTCTGAAAGCTTGTTGGTCGTGATTGATATGAAAACTCAACACGTCATTAAAAGCATGAAAGTGGGCGCAAGAACCAACGGGCTGACTTTGTCCAAAGATGGTCGGGAGCTGTATGCAAGCAATGGGGGAGACGCAAATATTGCGGTCATCGATGTGCAAAAACTGGAGCTCAAAACTTTGGTGGGTGTTGGACAGCGGCCTTGGAACATGGCCATCAATCAAGAGGGCAAAAAGTTGTATGTGGCAGCCGGCAGAAGCCATGCAGTGAGCATCGTGGACTTGAAAACACATCAATTGATCAAAAATTTAGAGGTTGGACGATTGCCCTGGGGGGCTGCGGCCCCTTGAACTTGAGAATTGTTCATCCGTCCTTTTCATATAGTTTTAAACCGATGAGCTCACCCATGGATTCATTGCAAAACCCATCCAATGCGGCTGAAGTGAGGCTTGAGCAGAGTTCGGCTCTTCAGAGCTCGAGCGAGCACATTCGCGTCTATGGGCGCATCGCCATTGGCCTGCATTGGCTGTTGGCCATGGCCATTTTTTACCAACTGGTCTTGGGATTTTGGATGATTGAGTTGCCCAAGAGCCCGGTGGGCCTGAGAGCTGGGTGGTTCAATTGGCACAAGTCCATTGGTCTGGTGATCGGTTTATTGATGTGTTTGCGCTTGATATGGCGCTTGACGCACAAGCCTCAAGCCGATGAGATCCCCATGCCAACTTGGCAAAGAATGGCGTCTCAAGCAAATCATCTGTGTCTTTATGTCTGTTTGCTTTTGATGCCATTGAGTGGATTTTTGGGCTCGAACTTCACGCCATATCCAGTTAAATTTTTTGGCTCAGAGTTGCCCAGGTTTTTAGACCCCTCCTCTGAGCTTAAATTGTTGTGCTCCAATGTACATTTTTATACCAGTTGCGCATTGATCTTTTTAATTGGTTTGCACCTTTTGGGTGCTTTAAGGCATGCCAGTCAAAGGGATGGTGTGCTTGCTCGAATGTCTTTTTCACCCTGAGGCAGACATTTTAATAATTGCCAAATCCCAATTAATTTGCATTATCATTCGTTCACCGGGCGGGCGAATTGGGGGTTGATTGAACTTGAAGCTGATTTAAGAGTCAAGTTTGTCTAAAATGAGTTCGCCATCAAGTTTTTCAGCGGCGCATTGCGTCTTACTCATTGTTTCAATCAATTCGGAGTCTCCATCATGAAATCACGTCGCCAATTTATGTCTGAAAGCGCCATCGCTGCATCTTCATTGGCGTTTCCCTTGGTTGGGGGTGCTCAAGCCAAGTCTGTGAAAGTCGGGATCATTCATCCTGTGACGGGCGCCTTGGCTTATTCGGGCCAGCAATGCCGAGAAGGCGCGTTGATGGCCATTGAAGACGTGAACAAGGCGGGTGGCATCAAGTCTCTTGGGGGCGCAAAACTAGAAGCCTTGTTGGGCGACGCTCAATCCACACCGCAAGGCGGCTCGGCTGAGGTCGAAAAAATGAACGAGGCAGGTGTCAGCGCTATCGTTGGCGCGTTTGCTTCTGCCATTTGCTTGGCCACCACCCAGACTGCGGCGAAATACAATTTACCTCACATTGTGGATGTGGGCGTGGCGGATCAAATTGTCGAACGAGGCTTAAAAAACACCTTCCGATTTGGCCCCGGCTATAAGAAATGTGCAGAAATCGCCGTTGCAAATCTGCATGTGCTCAACACAGCCGCTGGCAAGCCCGCTAAAACGATCATGATCATTCACGAAGAGTCCTTGTTTGGCACTGGAACGGCCAATTTGTTGACCAGAGAGCTGCCGGGCTACGGCTACGATGTCAAAGAGGTGATCAAACATCCCAATCCAAGCCGCGACTTTAGCAACATCGTTTTAAGGATGAAGCAAATCAATCCCGATATTGTGATTCCTGCAAATTATTACAACGAGTATGCCCTCTTGGTTCGCACCATGCAGCAGCAAAAGGTGGTTCCAAAGGCCATTTATTCCGTGTTGGGCGGTGCGGCTTCGAGCTACAAGTTTGTCAAAGAATATGCAGAAGCAGCCAATGGCATTATCGACTGCAACCACTGGTTCAATCCCAAAGATAAAAAGGCACAAGAGCTCAAAAAGCGCGCAGAGGCCAAAGGCTTGTACTTCAGCTATGAGCTCTTCATGAGCTACACGGCCACGAAGTTACTTGCTCAAGCCATCGAGGAGGCCAAGTCCGCTGACCGAGCTGCCATCATTGATGCCTTGAACAAAACCAAGTTTTCCGATCACATCATGCCTTATGGTCAGACCCAATTTGTCAATGGACAAAATATGGGGGCCCAGCCTTTGATGACCCAAGTCATCAAAGGCGATATCAAAGTGATCATTCCACGAGACTATCGTGAAGCTGAGCCGATCTTTCCTTTGAACGCGTGATTTATTTCAAAATGGGGTCTGGGCGTTCAAGACCATGAGCGCCATACCTCTACATTGAAGCTCTCAAGGATTGACTGGTGTTTGATTTATCTATTGTGTTCTCATCGGTCTTGAATGGGTTGACAATGGGCGCTGTCTACACCCTGATTGCCCTTGGGCTCACGCTGATTTACGGCGTGCTTCACATCATCAATTTTGCACATGGAGCCTCCTTGATGGTGGCGCTTTATGGCGTGTATTTTCTGAAAGTCAAGCTTGGAATTGATCCTTATCTGGCCTTGCCCATTGTGGTCCCATCCATGTTTGTGCTGGGTTATTTTTTGCAAAAAATCATCATCAATCACGCCTCTCACGGCAAAGATGAAAACATTCTCTTGGTCACTTTGGGCGTATCAATTGTGCTTGAGAACTTGGCGCTTTTGTCGTTCAATTCAGACACGAGAAACATCGAGATCGGTTATACCTTGACCACAGTAGCCGTGGGGCCTGCCATGATCGCGCTGCCAAGGCTCTTGTCGTGCTTGGGCGCTTTGGTGGTCTCTTTGATGCTGATCATTTTTATGAAAAAAACCGATCTGGGTAAAGCCATTCGTGCAGTTGCAAAAGAAAAAGCAGGTGCACGCTTGATGGGCATTGATGTGGAACATGTCTATGCCATGTGTTTTGGCATTGGTTTGTCTTGCCTGGGGGCGGCGGCGTGCTTTTTATTGCCCGCTTTTTACGTCAATCCTACTGTTGGCAACGGTTTTGTTTTGGTCGCTTTCACCATCGTGGTTTTGGGTGGCATGGGCAGTTTTTTGGGTGCTTGCGTGGGTGGCTTGTTGATTGGTGTCATTGAGTCGGTTGGGGGACTCTTTTTAGGGGACTCATTGGGGCAGGTTGGTATTTTTGTGATTTTTATTTTGGTCTTGTTGGTAAGACCACAAGGTTTATTTGGGGCTAAAGCATGAAAGACCTCAAGGCCATCGCTCTTTTTGCAAGCGTGGTTGCGTGCGTGCCTTTGTTTGTTCATTCAGGCGTGATTTTGAATTTGTGCATGATGGCTTTGTTTGCCACCTTGCTCTCTCAGTCGTGGAATATTTTGGGCGGCTTTGGGGGGCAATTTTCATTTGGACATGCCTTGTTCTTTGGCATGGGCGCGTACACACAAGGGGTGCTTCAAATCCAATTTGGCTTGAACCCGTGGGTTTGTTTGCTCTTGTCCCTGGGCAGCAGCGCCTTGCTTGGCTTGTTGGTGGGAGGTTTGTCTTTTAGGTATGGACTCAAAGGCTCTTACTTTGCCTTGATCACCTTGGCCTTTGCCGAGGTGTTTCGAATACTGAGCTTGTCGACCAACTTGACCGGTGCCGGTGTGGGGCTGATGTTGCCCTTGTCCGAGTCGATGGGCAATATGCAGTTTTCATCCAGGGAAGGTTTTATTTGGTTGATTTTATTTTGGGTGGTTTGTGCACTGTTAATCACGTCGTGGCTCAAGCATTCAAGACTGGGCGCTTACTTGCAAGCCGTGCGAGACAACGAAGACGCCGCGCAAGCCCTTGGCGTTGATCCGTTTCAGGTCAAGTGGATCGCTTGTGCATTGTCCGCCTCCTTGATGGGAGTGGCTGGAGCGTTTTATCTGCAAGTCTTTCAGTACATTGATCCGTCCTTGGCCTTTGGTCCTCACACCTCAATCTCAGCACTCGTGGGTGCGATTGTGGGTGGCATGGGCACCCTTTGGGGGCCCATACTTGGCGCCTTTGCGTTGGAGATTTTGTCTGAGGTGACCAGAAACATGTTTGGTCAGTTGCCTGGTATCAATATGGTGATTTATGGCTCTTTGCTGATTTTGATCATGGTCTTCTTACCCAGAGGCTTTGCCGGCATTCGTTTGTTCAATCGCCCAAAAGCGACTGACACGGCGCACCCATCGGGCTCGATTGGCGTGACTGCGATGGGCAAAGAGGGTGAGGCTGATCCAAGCACCAGGGACGCTTTAAGGCGTCAGGGGTCTGAAACACCGCCCAGCCTAAATTCAACCAAGGTGCAGTCATGACGCTTTTGCAAGTCAACTCGCTCTCACGCTCCTTTGGTGGTTTGAAGGCGGTTCAAGGGGTGAATTTGAACATCCAAGCCGGAACCTTGACCGCGCTCATTGGCCCCAATGGGGCGGGGAAAACCACGCTATTTTCTTTGATATCTGGTTTTATCAAACCAGATGGGGGAGAGATTTTCTTTAAGGGCCAAAACATCACAGGCCTGTCGGCCTTTAAGTGTGCCAGGTTGGGTTTGACGCGCACCTTTCAAATCGTGCAGCCCTTTGCCGCACAGAGCGTGAGAGAGAATATTTGTGTCGGCGCTTATTTGCATCACCCTCAAAGGATGCAGGCGGTGCAATTGGCTGAAAAGGTTGCGCGCCAAGTCGGGCTTTCAGGCGTTTTGGATCAAGCGGCCATGGAGCTCACGGTTGCCGGACGCAAACGCTTGGAGTTGGCCCGTGCCTTGGCCACTGAGCCGCAATTGTTATTGCTTGACGAAGTCTTGGCTGGCTTAAACCCCTTTGAGATTCAAGAGATGATTCCTGTGATTCGCGGATTGGTGAGTGCTGGTGTGACGGTGTTGATGATTGAACATGTGATGCAAGCGGTGATGAGCCTGGCCGAATATGCCTGGGTTTTATCGCAAGGGCAGTTGATCTTTGAGGGCACCCCTGAGAGCGTCTCCAAGAACGACAAAGTCATTGAAGCCTATCTGGGACACGGCATGGCCAAGCGAATGGCGCAAAGCGCGCAAGGGGCTCCATAGCGATGACGCCCTTGCTTGACGTTCAAGCGCTTCACAGCGGTTATGGGCAGGTCCATATCCTGAGGGGAATCTCTTTGCAGGTCTGCAAGGGGGAAATGGTCGCCCTCTTGGGCAGCAACGGTGCTGGCAAGACCACGCTCAACAACACGCTTTGTGGTTTGATTAAAACGCGCGAAGGCCGCATTGTTTTTGATGATCAAGAGATTTCGGGACTGCATTACAAAGAGATTGTGAAAAGGGGTTTGATCCAAGTCCCAGAGGGGCGTAAAACTTTTCCCAATTTAAGTGTGTTTGAGAATTTGCAATTGGGTGCGTATGCAAGAGGCACAAAAAACCGTGAACGCAACCTCGAAAAGGTCCTGGGCATTTTCCCTCGCCTCAAAGAACGACTGGCTCAGTTGGCTGGAACCATGAGCGGTGGTGAGCAGCAAATGCTAGCTATTGCTCGGGGCTTGATGGCAGAGCCCAAGTTGCTCATCTTGGATGAGCCCTCCTTAGGTCTGTCACCTTTGTTGGTTCAAGAGATGTTTGAGTTGATCAGTGCACTGAAAGAAACAGGTCTCTCGATTTTATTGGTTGAGCAAAATGTGGCGCAGTCCTTGGAAATTGCCGATAGGGCCTATGTCCTTGAAAACGGAGACATCCGTTTCGCGGGGCTGCCTGCTGAGCTTTTAAAGAGCGATGCCATGCGGCAAGCTTATTTGGGTGTTTGAATAAAAGTGTAGAAGGCTTTGTTTCTCTTTTGATCCATTGTGGTGTACAACCTGAGTTTGAAAATGAAAAAATCAATGATGTCTCTTTGGTTCATGTCCCTAGTAGGTAAGCGTTGCCCATGGGCATGTGCGCTGCTTTTGACATGGAGTTGTTTAAGTATGGGTGCGTTTGCGCAAGCCTCATTGCCTGCCAATCAAACGCCGATCAAAATATGGGTGGGTGCTTCAGCCGGAGGCACCACAGACACCATGGCAAGGGCGATGGCGCAGGCCTTGGCTTTGCAGCTCTCTAGGGTGGTTTTGGTGGAAAATAAAACGGGTGCGGGCGGAAATTTGGCGGCAGATGCGGTTGCCAAGGCGCCACCCGATGGGCTTGCGCTTTTGATGAGTTTCACATCCCACGCGATCAACGCCTCTCTTTATCCGAACTTGCCCTTTGATCCGATCAAAGACTTTACGCCCATCACCCTGGTCTCGTCCTCGCCCTCCATTTTGGTGGCGCACCCAAGCGTGGGTGCCAACCATGTGGCTGAGCTCATCGATTTGGCCAAAAAAAGACCCGGTAAACTGAACTTTGCAATTGGGGGCGTGGGTTCTTCTTTGCATTTGGCCGGTGACATGTTCAAACTCAAGTCAGGGGCCAATATTGCCAATATCCCGTACCGCGGGACCGCACCCGCCATTCAAGACGTGTTGGCCGGTCAAGTCGAGCTGATGTTTGCCAATATTGGCAACGCCCAACAATACATTGCCACGGGTAAATTAAAGGCTTTGGGTGTCACATCTCCCAAGCGCTTGAACGCTTTTGCCGATGTGCCAGCCATTGCAGAGATCTTGCCTGGTTTTGAGTCTAGCGCTTGGTTTGGCTTGTTTGGCCCTGCCAAGTTGTCCTCGGAGTTGACCAAGCGACTCAGTGAGGCGTCCATCAATGCCATTCAAACCAGCGAGGTGCGCCGTCGCATTGAGGCCGAAGGGGCCACACCGGTGGGCAACAGCCCTCAAGAGTTTGCCAAATTCCTTGAGATTGACATCTCGCGTTGGCGAGAAGTGGTGAAATTTTCAGGAGCCAAGCCCGAATGATCCAATCAAGTTCAACGCAATCTTTTGCTCAAGGCCATGGCACAAAAGGTGGTGCACAGGTGGCGCAAACTTTGGCTCAAAAAATCATTTCTAGAGCAGCCGGTGTCCCAAGCGTGCAGGTAGGGCAAGTGCTCAACTGTGCCGTGGACTTGGCCATGTTCCACGACTCCTCTGGGCCGCGAAGGCTTGAGCCCATGCTCAAAGAGTTGGATGCCAAAATTTGGGATCCCCAAAAAGTCGTGCTGGTGATGGATCACTATGTCCCTGAGAGAGATGAAGATTCCAGAAAAATTTTACAAATCACCAGACAAGTTGCCAAGCAATGGAACCTTCCCCACGTGATTGACAGCCAAGGCATTTGCCATGTGGTCTTGCCTGAGAGAGGGCATTTAAAGCCCGGTATGTTTTGTGTCGGAGGAGATTCGCATTCTCCAACGGGGGGGGCATTTGGATGCTATATGTTTGGCATTGGGGCCACTGAAATGCTTGGTGTCGTGGTCACTGGGGAGATTTGGATTCAAGTGCCTAAAACCATCGAGATGAATTGGACAGGCCGCTTAGGCCGGGGCGTGATGGCCAAGGACATGATGCTTCATATGATTGCTCAAAGGGGTCTGAACGGCGGCGAGTACCAGGCCATGGAGTTTACGGGGCAAACCATTCAAGCCTTGAGCATGCGTGAGCGCATGACCCTCTCAAATTTAAGTGCCGAGATGGGTGCCCAAGCTGGACTGGTCGCTGCCGATCAGGTGACCCTTGAGTATTTGCGCGAAGCGGGTGTTCAGAAGGCTCAGCTTGAAGGATTTGAATTTTGGTGCAGTGACTTGAACTCAAGCCAAGAGCGCGAATGTTTCAACGCCAGCGTTTTGGCGCCCCAAGTCGCTGCCCCGCACAGCCCAGCCAACACCAAGCCCGTGGACGCTTACAGCGATGTGGCCATTGATATTGCCTATATCGGTGCGTGTACGGGGGCGAAATTGGACGATTTAAGGGCCGCTGCTGAGGTGCTCAAAGGACAACGCATTCATGCAAGCACGCGATTGATGGTGGCGCCAGCGAGTGCCAAGGATCAACGCATTGCGCAAGAAGAAGGGGTGATGCAGGTCTTGATTGACGCGGGCGCACAGGTCTTGCCCAACAGTTGTGGTGCGTGTGCGGGCTATGGAGCAAGCTTTGAGGAGAACATGACCGTGATCTCCAGCACAGCAAGAAACTTCAAGGCCCGAATGGGGCCTGCCAGTGTTCAAGTGTATTTGGCCTCTCCTTATACGGTTGCAGCGTCCTCGATCAGAGGACGAATCACCGATGTGCGCGAGATGCTCTCATGAGCCAGGACCCAACAGACATCACAAGCGATGGGCCCACGTTTGATCAAATCCCTTGGTCAAGGGTGTGGTCTTTGGGGCCGCAAATCGATACCGATGCCTTGGCACCAGGCGCCTACATGAAGTTTGATTTGCCAACCATCTCCAAGCACACCTTGCAAGGCGTGAGGGCAGACTTCGCGCAAGGGGTGAGGGCTGGGGACGTGATCGTTGCGGGTGAGGGCTTTGGGGTGGGTTCCTCCAGGGAGCAAGCCGCTGGTGTGTTGGTCCACTTGGGCCTCAAAGCGGTGATTGCGCCCTCTTACAGTGGATTGTTTTTTAGAAATGCATTCAATTTAGGCTTGTTGCTGCTGACCTGTCCTCAAGCCCCAGAGATGAAAGAGGGGCAGTTGATCAAGGTCATTGGCTCCAAGGTTTGGGTTGCTGAGCACCATGAGTTGCCCTGCGAGCCCATTCCAGATTTTTTAATGGAGATGGTGCGCTTAAAGGGCTTGGTGAACGTTTTAAAGTTAAGAAAGAAGTAAATCAAGTGTCCCATACCCCTCATGCTCCGCAGCTCAACAGCACAGCCGTCGACCCAGTGACCTTGGCCGTCTTAAAAGGCCGCTTAGAGCAAATCGCTGATGAAATGGATGCCACGCTTTATCGCAGTGCCTTTAACCCAATCATCGCCGAAGCGCACGATGCTTGTCACGGTTTGTATGATGCACAGACGGGCGACACCTTGGTTCAAGGCAAGTCGGGGCTGCCCATTTTTGTGGGCGTCATGGCGTTTGCTGTCAAAGCCGCGCGCCAAGTGGCCGATACCCGAGGTGGCATGAAGCCTGGGGACACGTGGCTGTTCAATGACCCTTATGAAGGCGGAACACATGCCAATGACTTTAAATTGGTGAGGCCTTACTTTAGAGACGGCAAGTTGTACTGCTATTTGGCCTCAGCCGCTCATTGGCACGATGTGGGTGGGGCGGTGCCTGGCAACTACAACCCTTCTGCCACCGAGTGTTGGCAAGAGGCGGTTCAAATTCCACCCGTTCGCATCATCTGCTCGGGTGAGTTGCAAGAGGATGTGTTGGCCATTTTGCGCGCCAACACGCGCTTGCCCGATAGCTTGTGGGGAGATTTGAATGCGCAATTGGCCGCTTTGGATTTGGGTGTCAAGCGGCTCGATGGTTTATTGCAGGAGTACGACGCACAGTTGATCTTGAGGGTCATGAGCGAGTTAAGGCGCAGAGCGCTTAGACTCATGCAAGCGCATATCAAATCCCTGCCCGATGGGCGCTACACCTTTGAAGACTGGTTGGACAACGATGGGGTCGTTGACAAGGCGCTTGGGATTCATTTGACGATGGGCATTGAAGGCGAACGCATGTGTTTGGACTTCTCTGCGTCTTCCAAGCAATGTGCCGGTCCGGTAAATATCTCCAAGGCGACGGCGGTGGCGGCTTGCTACGTGGCCTTGAAGCATTTATTTCCAGATGTGCCTGCCAATGCGGGCGTCTTGGATGCGGTGGATTTTGTGATTCCAGACGGTTTGGTGATCAGTGCACAAAGGCCTCGACCCGTAGGGGGCTACACCGAAACCATTTTGCGCATGATCGATGTGATTTTCAGTGCCGCGGCGCTGGCAGACAAGCAACTGGCTTTGGCGCACGCCTATGGCACCATCAACGCCTTGTCCTTGTCCGGTTACAGAAGCGAGGGCGCCAGGCAAGGTGAGCGCTGGGTGATGTTTAGTTTTTTTGGTGGCGGGCACGGGGGCCACAGTCAAGGAGATGGGCTGAGCCACGGCAATGCGCCGATTTCAACGGCAACCATTCCACCGCTTGAGATTTTAGAGGCCGCGTATCCGGTGAGGTTCACGCAATGGGCCTTGCGAGAAGACTCTGCTGGGATGGGTCAATACCGAGGGGGACTTGGCGCTGTTTATGAAATTGAACTCTTGGAGGAACAGGCCCAGGCATTTTTATTTGGCGAGCGTGCCAGATTTGGGCCCAAGGGCATTGCAGGTGGACAAGAGGGCGCAAAAAACTTATTTGAATATGAAAACGACCATCAGTGGCACACGCCACCCATGGGCTCCAAGATGCTGGGCATTGAACTTAAAAGGGGGGAGCGCTTGAGGCTTCAAACCCCAGGGGGGGGAGGTTTTGGAGAGATCAAGGAGCGCGACCCCGATCTCATCAAAGCCGATGAGGCGGGCGGCTATGTGCACCCTCTGATCAAGGGAGCGCAACCATGAGCACACCCCATAAACCATGGATCGTCGGCGTGGACGTGGGTGGAACGTTTACCGATTTGTTTGTGCTCAATGAACACACCCAAGAGGCGCAAATCATCAAGGTGCCGTCTACTCGAGGCGAGGAGGCCAAAGGCTTTATGAACGGGGTTGCAAAAATTCTCTCCCCTCTTGAGTTGGCCTTGCCCGAGCATGAGAGAGCGGGCTCTGAGGTTGCTCGCATCTCTACCATTGTGCATGGAACGACCGTGGGCACGAATGCGCTTTTGGAGCGCAAAGTGGCCAAAACCGGCATGATCACCACACGTGGCTTTAGGGATGTGCTTGAGATGAGGCGACGTGACCGTCCTCAGACCTGGGGCTTGAGGGGGAGCTTTAAGCCCATCATTGAACGCCCCTTTCGCAAAGAGGTTGACGAGCGGGTGTTGGCCGACGGCACTGTTCATACGCCGGTTGATTTGGAGCAAGTCGTCTCCCAGGCCAAAGCACTGCTTGAAGAAGGTTGTGAGGCGCTTTGTTTGTTTTTTATCAATGCCTATGCCAATGCGCAAAACGAAAACGAAGCGTTGGCGGCCCTTAAAGCGGTTTGGCCCAATCCCTACATCACTGTGGCCAGTGAGGTGCTTCCCGAAATCCGGGAGTTTGAGCGCTGCTCGACCGCAAGCCTGAACGCCTCTTTGCAGCCTGTCGTGGGCGGGTATTTGGGGCGTTTAGAGGCGCAATTAAAGGAGCACGGGTTTGGTGGCGAGTTGCTCATCGTACAAAGCAATGGTGGCGTGATGTCTTCACAAACGGCCAGTGAATTGCCCGTGAGAACGGCGCTGTCGGGTCCTGCGGCAGGGGTGATTGCGTGTGCGCAAGTGGCCAAAGCATCTGGATTTTTAGATGTCATCACGGGTGACATGGGTGGAACGTCCTTTGACGTGTCCTTGATTGCCAATGCGCAGGCCAGCCTTGCAGCGCAAACCTCCATTGAGTTTGGTTTGGTGGTGCGCTCGCCCATGATTCAAATTGAGACCATTGGCGCTGGCGGTGGATCGGTGGCTTGGGTAGACGGCAGCGGCATGCTGCAAGTTGGCCCACAATCGGCTGGCAGTTTCCCTGGGCCCGCTTGCTACGGGCGGGGCAACACGCAGGCCACCGTGACCGATGCCAATGTGCTCTTGGGTCGCATTGCAGCCACGAGGCCTCTAGGGGCAGGCTCGCTCAAGCAGATGGATGTGGCGTTGGCAAGGCTTGCCATTCAGACGGGAGTAGCCGATCCTTTGGGGCTGGATGTGCATGAGGCGGCCGAGGCGATATTGACTTTGGCCAATGCAAAAATGGCGGGTGCCGTTCGCTTGGTCTCGATTGAAAAAGGACATGACCCTAGACAATTTGCCTACATGCCATTTGGCGGCGGTGGTGCGCTGCATGTGTGCGCCATGATGCGAGAGGTGGGGGTCAGTGTGGGCATTGTGCCCAGATACCCTGGCGTCACGTCCGCTTTGGGCTGTGTCATGGCTGATATGCGCCATGATGCCGTTCAGACTTTGAATCAAGCCTTGAATGCTTTAGACATCAAGAGTTTAAAGGCCCAAATTGCTTTGCTCTCCAAGGCGGCCCAAAGCAGGCTCGATGCCTCAGGGGTCTTGTTCACTCAAATCACTGAGCTTGTGGTCTTGGATATGCTGTACCAAGGACAAACCCATACCTTGTCGGTGACTTTGGACCCTGGAGAGATCACCATTGAGAGTGTGCAGGCCAATTTTGAGCAAGCCTATCAAGACGCCTTTGCTCGAGTGCTAACAGGCGTCTCCATTCGGGTGCTCAATTTGAGGTACACCAAAATTGGCGTGCGCCCAAAGTTTGACCTCTCCATCTTGGCGCCCAAGGGCAAGACCTCACAAGAAGTCTTGGGCACTCAACGCATCTATCATCAAAAGGCCTGGTGGGACGTCCCAAGGTTTGATCGCTTGGCCTTGCCCGTTGGGGCTTGTATCCAAGGGCCCGCTGTTTTGGAACAACTCGACACCACCGTCTGGATCGAGCCTGGTTTTAAAGGCACGGTCGATGCGATGGGCCTCATGTTGATCACGGCGGCATAATTTTTTGAGGGAGGGACACAACGCATGAACGCGAAGACAAAATGTGCAATGTTGATGGTCGACTTGCAAAACGATTTTCTCTCGGACCAAGGGGCTTATGCACGGGGCAAGACCACGAGCGCCTTGGCGCAAGCCTTGCCCGCGCGTGTCTTGCCCGTGGCTCAAGCCATCAAAGCACAAGGCGGCTTGGTGTGCGCGTCTTTGTTTACCTTGTGGCCCAATGCCATGGCTGAGCCCATGATCTCTGAGCACTTGCTGGACAAGAGGCCGTTTTTAAGAAAAGGCGACTTCAGTCCCAACTCTTGGGGGCAAGCTGTGGTCGATCTCTTGGCGCCGGTGGTGGATGTGAGTGTGTGCAAGGTGGCTTACTCGGCTTTTTTCAACACCCAGTTGGATTGGGTGTTGAAGAAGGCGGGTATTGAGCGCTTGGTGGTTTGCGGCATTGTGACCAATGGGGGAGTCGCCAGTTCGGTGAGAGATGCGCATGTGAGAGACTACGACACATGGGTTTTGTCGGATGGGTGCGCGGCCTTTGGCCAAGAGCAACACATGGCCGCTTTAAGCGACATGAGCTCGGTTGCGCGGGTGCTCAGTTGTCAAGATTTTTTAGATCAGAGTTGAGAGCTATTTGATGCAATCTCATGTGGATGAACCTTGTGTGGTGGTGTTTGACGATGTTGAGCAATTGTGGGCTGCCTTGCCCAAGTACGCCCAAGACGATCTTTCTCCCGTGGTCATCGTGGGGGCAGGTGCTTGTGGTCTTTCAGCGGCCTTGCATTTGAAAGACTTGGGCTTGGAGTGTTTGGTGTTGGAGCGTGACGATGTGCCCTCGGGCTCAAGCGCATTGTCCTCGGGCTTTATCCCGGCAGCCGGTACCTCGACCCAAAAGCAATTGGGTTTGCAAGACTCGCCACAGGCCTTTGCAAAGGACATTCAAGACAAAGCCCATGGCCTGGCCGCCGCTCATTTAGTGAGTGCTTACACACATGCAATCCCTTTGGCCATGGATGCGCTTAGTCAAGCGCATGGATTGAATTGGGAGGTCTTGGATCATTTCTTGTATCCCGGTCATCGGCAATACCGCATGCACACCTTGGCCGATCGAACGGGTCAAGCGTTGATGGACCAACTCCAAAGGGCCTGTCAGGACGCGCAGGTTTGCGTGTTGACCCAAGCGCGTGTGCTTGAGTTGTGGGTCTTAAAGGACACGGCAGAGGTCTGTGCCGTGGCCTATCAACGCCCGGATCAGCAAATGGAGCATGTTCGTTTGAAGGCCTTGCTGTTGGCTTGCAATGGGTATGGAGGAAACAGCCAATTGGTCAGTGAGTTCATGCCCCACATGGAGCGCGCAGCTTATGCGGGACATGTGGGCAATGATGGCAGTGCTGTTCTTTGGGGCCGCTTGCTGGGTGCACAGATGGCGGACATGGCCGCATTTCAGGGCCATGGTTCATGGGCGCATCCTCACGGGGTCTTGGTCACTTGGGCGTTGATGATGGAGGGCGCTATCCAAGTCAACGCCCTGGGTCAACGTTTTCACAACGAGTGCTTGGGGTATTCGGAAGCTGCGCTTGAGGTCTTGGCGCAGCCCCAGGGCATTGCTTTTAATGTATTTGATGCCCCGTTGCTGGAACTGGCCAGAACATTTCCCGACTTTTGTGAGTTGGAGCGTTTGGGCGGCGTCAAGCGTTTTGAATCGATACAGTCCTTGGCCCAGTGGATAGGGTGTTCGACGCAGCAATTGACTCAAACACTTGAGGGTTTGGTGCACAATCGCAAGCGCTTTGCGTGTGCAGATCCAACACGTGTTGAAGAGGACAGGGTGTTTGAGCGAGCTTTGACGCTGCCTCTTTTTGCGATTAAAGTGACCGGCGCTTTATTTCACACGCAAGGAGGCTTGGAGATTGACGCCCATTGCCGTGTTTTGAGGTCTGACCAAACGACGCTGCCCAATATCTGGGCCGGAGGAGGTGCGGCCAGGGGAGTTTCCGGCCCAGCGGTGTGGGGCTATTTGTCTGGCAATGGACTTTTAAGTGCCATGGCCAGCGCCTACATTGCTGCACAGGCGATCAAAGAAGCCTTGGGTGCTTAACTTTTTTTCAATCTTTTCTCGGAGTTCAACACACATGTCAGACCCATCTCTCAAAGAGCGCTTAACTCGCAAGCGTGCGCTACTTGCTCCTGGTGTGTACGATGCCTTGAGTGCGTTGCTCGCACAGCAAGCGGGCTTTGAGGCGCTGTATCTTTCTGGGGCCTCGATCGCTTACACCCGTTTGGGGCGCTCTGATGTGGGTTTGACCACTGCCACTGAGGTGGTTCAAACCCTTGGTCTGATCACTGAGCGCGTTGACTTGCCCGTGATTGTGGATGCGGACACTGGGTTTGGCAACGCGTTGAATACCCAAAGAACGGTCAAAGACTTTGAGCGAGCAGGTGCGAGCATGATTCAAATCGAAGACCAAACCTTTCCCAAGCGATGTGGTCACTTGGCCGGTAAAGCGGTGGTGAGCACCCAGGAGATGAAGGGCAAACTGCACGCGGCTTTGGATGCCAGGCGTTCGAGTGAGACTTTGATTTTGGCAAGGACAGATGCCATTGCCGTGGAGGGTTTTGAGCAGGCCTTGGATCGCGCTGAGGCCTATTTGGAATGTGGCGTTGACGCCTTGTTTGTGGAGGCGCTCAAAACCGAGGAGCACATGCGCTTGGCATGCCAACGATTTGCTTCACGCATTCCATTGCTTGCCAATATGGTTGAAGGGGGTCAAACACCCGTGGAGAGTGCAAAGGTGTTGTCTGATCGGGGTTTTAAAATTGTGATTTTTCCGGGCGGGACAGTCAGGGCATTGATGCACAACATGCAGGCCTATTTCAAAAGCTTGCAGCTTCATCAAACGACCCATGACTTTAGAGACCGCATGCTGGACTTTGATGGACTGAACGCCGTGATCGAGACGCCTCAATTGTTAGAGATCGGCAAAAAATACGATGCTTGAAACCCGCTCGCAGGCCCATCCAGCACGGTGGCGCGCCCGAGTTTAGAGCACGTCAATCTTTGGCGCCCAAATCCAATGCACGCGTTCTTGCGTTTTCAAGCTCAGACTCTAAGGGTGTACTCAAGTCCCAGCCTTTGAGGTGCTGATGCGCGAGCGCATACAAGGCATCGATCCAAGACGGCTCATTGTTCAAGCAGGGGATGAAGTTGTAGGTCTTCCCACCCTCTTCCATGAAGGCGTGGCGAACCTCCATGTTGATCTCCTCTAAGGTCTCTAAACAGTCGCTGGTGAACCCCGGGCAGATCACATCAATGTGCTCATGGCCAGTGCGCGCCAATGTCCTGACCGTGGGCTCGGTGTAGGGCTCAAGCCATTTGGCCTTGCCAAACCTGGACTGAAAGGTGACTTTGTACTCTGAGGCTTGAAGTCCGAGTCGCTCGGCCAAAAGGCGAGCTGTTTTGTAGCATTCACAATGATAGGGGTCTCCCATCATGAGCGTTCTCTCAGGTACACCGTGAAAGCTCATCACGAGCAGCGGCGCTTTGGTGTGGACTTGCCAGTGTTGTTCAACGCAAGTTGCCAAAGCATCGATGTAGGCGCTGTGGTCGTGATAGTGGTTAATGAAGCGGTACTCAGGGATCAAGCGAGTTTTGAGCGACCACATGTAAAATGCATCAAAGACACTGGCACTGGTGGTGCCAGAGTATTGCGGGTAGGCGGGCAAGACCAACACTTTGGTGATGCCTTGGGCCTTTAATTCATCCATGACTTCAGGCACATTGGGGTGCCCATAGCGCATCGCGTAACGAACGCTTACGTTTTCTTGTGCGCGGGTGAACCGTTCTTGTAAGCTTTGAGCTTGCGTTTGGGTCCATACTTTTAAGGGGGAGCCCTCCTTGGTCCAAATCGAGGCGTACTTTTTGGCCGACTTGGCGGGCCGAATGCGCAAAATGATGCCATGCAAGATAATGAGCCAAAGCCACCTTGGAATTTCCACCACCCGCGGGTCACTCAAGAACTCAGCCAAGTAAACTCGCAAAGCCTTGCTCTCGGGCGCTTGTGGGGTGCCAAGGTTGCATAAGATGACCGCCACCTTTGGGGCTTGTCCATGACGGTATGCGGGTTCTTTGTTGAATCTTAAATTTTGAGCCATGCGCTATTTTCTCACCACATTCGATGAATATTCAAAAAATCCGTGCTCTGTCTTTTGATTTAGACGATACCTTGTGGCCCATTGGGCCCACTTTGGCCAAAGCCGAGGGCGCTTTGGTGGCTTGGTTTTCTCAATTCACCCCCAAAGCCCTTTTAATTTATCAGGATAAAGTGCTTGTCAATGAGATCAGGGAGGCCTTGAAAAACCAATTTAAAGACAGGATGCACGATTTGAGTGCAATCAGAAAAGAACTCATCCGAGAGGTTTTAATTCGCGCAGATGAATCCACATCGGGTGTAGAGCATGCGTTTGATGTTTTTTTCCAAGCCAGGCAATCTGTCGAGCTCTATCCAGATGTTCTTCCTGCATTGGACAAATTGAGCAAGCGCTTTGAGTTGCTTGCCCTGTCCAATGGAAACGCAGACATTGAGCGAGTCGGCTTAGGGCGGTACTTTTCCCATGCGATCAGTGCCCAAGACTTTGGTGCCTCTAAGCCAGACCCCAGAATTTTTCAGCACGCTGCAGACTGTTTGAAATTGCCTGCCCAGGAGCTTTTGCACATTGGAGATGATGCCTACACCGACATTCAGGGGGCTCAAGGACTTCAGATGCCCTGCGTGTGGGTCAATCGGCATGGGGCTGCTTGGTCGGGTGAGGGTGTGTGTCCGCTCACCGTGAAGGATTTGAGTGAGCTCGTGCTTTTGCTAAAAGTGTAAAGGTTTAAAGCGCAAAGAGGAGGTCACTTCAGTGAGTTCAATGCGGTTAAAAGCGGGTTGATTGCGTTTCAGTAGCGAGTCAATAGCAAGTCATTAGCGAGTCAATTCAGTGACCGCACGAAGTCCCGAGCGAACTGCACCTTCAAGGGTTCCTGGATAGGGCCCTTGGACATAGTCGCCACAGGCCATGAGCCCTTCACTGATCAAGCTTGGGGGTCTTTGCAGTTTGGCATCGCAAGAAAAGGTCGCTCGCTTTTCCATCGTGCACAACTGAAGTTGCACGTTTTGCAGCTTCAAATGATTGCGTGCAGCCAGCAGTGCGTGCGCAATGATCTTTTGGCGTTCATTGGGGTCTGCTGCACTGACAATCAGTGCCCAATGCTCGGTTAAAGAGTCCTCCGTTAGAGAGTCCTCGGCTAAAGGGTCGTTGGATGGACGCTCAAAGGGCACGGTCTCTAAGGGGGCAAGCCGCTGGATGGCAAATTGAGGGTGGACACAATTTTCAGCTTCAAAGTGCTCATTCAAACACACCAAGGGGTATTGATTCGCGTGGGCTGGGTTTGAGTTCGCAGGGCTTCGCTCCCCTTTGAGGTAGATGCTGGCGATGGCTTCGTGCTTTAAGTTGCCAGCCAAATTTGACCACTCAGCATGCTTGTCTTGGGTAAGTTTGCTGGCTTGCCAAGGGGGCAGGGCCAAGATACACGGGACTTTGGGGTCCAGTGCATTGAGGCTATCGATTCGATGGCCCAATTCAATTCGTGCGCCACGCTCACGCAGCCAATTCAGGCACGGAAGGGGGAAGACCTCGCCCAAGGGTACGATGGGGAAAAGAAACTCACACGATTCAGGCGGGTTAGAAAACGCATCTCTGAGCACGCGAACAAAGGTGTTTGCGCTGGCCCGAGAAATGGGTGTGTTCAGTGCAGACAAGCACAAAGGAGAGACGATATCGCGCATGATCTGAGGGCTCACCCCTTTGAACAAATTGGCAACGGTGTCGTCTTCTTTGGCCCAAAGCATGTGCGAGAGTGCAAAAAGCAAGGGCTTGAGCAGGCTGGATTTTTCGACTGCACTGAATCGTCGACATAAAAGCAATGACCTCAGGGCTTTAAAGGGATAGGCGTCTTGGGGCAAGCCAAAGCAAGCGCCATTTGGGTAGCTCCACTTGAGGCCCTGGCGCTTAAAGAGCGCCTGCGCTTCAAGCCCAATGGTTTGGAGGAGTGCCAGGGTATCGCTGTATGCGCCAATCAGGGCATGTTGACCATTGTCAAAGAGCGCACCTTGGTGAACGACGCTCTTGGCTCGCCCACCGGGTGTGTGCGTGGCCTCAAAAAGATTGACTTTCAAGCCCAATTGAGTGGCTTTAACGGCGGCGGCCAAGCCCGCCCAGCCGGCGCCCACAATGGTGATTTCTTGCGTCATTGCAAGTTTCAAAAGAGCCCTAGGGCTTGAACCTTCCAAGCCAACCAGAGTTTCCTAAGCGGGGTGAGAGACACACGTTGAGTGAGCACCGGGTACTGTGCCAGCTCAATTTCCCTCAAGAGGGTGCGATAAATGCTGGCCATCATCAGGCCGGGTTTTTGTGACCTGCGGTCTTGTTCGGGCAAGAGCGCGAAGGCTTGCAAATAAAGTTCTTGCGCTTTGAGGCTTTGATGAGCCATCAGGGCTTTGAATCGATCGGAGTTCACGCGGTTTAAAATTTCATGGGCCTTCACATCAAACGTCTGCAAATCCGTGATGGGCAGGTAAATGCGCCCTCGAATCGCATCTTCTCCAACGTCTCGAATGATGTTGGTCAACTGAAACGCTTGACCCAGCCGGTGCGCGTACTGGGTCGTTTGGGCCGATGATTGTCCAAAAATCAAGGCCGAGACTTCACCCACAACCCCTGCGACGAGATGACAGTACCGCTCAAGCCCGGGACGATCCAGGTACCTGGTTTGTGTCAGATCCATTTCACAGCCCTCAATGATGGACAAGAGGTGATGGCTTTTGATTTGAAACTCTTGGGTCCAAGGCATGAGCGCTTTTAAGACCGGGTGATGAATTTGACCTGCAAAGGCGTCCAAAACGGCTTGTCTCCACCAGGCCAATTTGGAGGCAGCGATATCCATTTGCGAGACCTCATCCACAACATCATCGACTTCTCTACAAAAAGCATAAAAAGCGGTGATGCACAACCTTTTGGGCTTGGGCAGAAACAAAAAAGCATAATAAAAGCTGCTGCCTGAGGAGGCGGCCTTGTCCTGTACGTACTGTTGAGGCGTCATGGGTACAGATTGTGCCATTGACTGGCTGCTTTTTTTCAAAAGAGCAGAGCGCGAGCACTTTTCCTATGGGTCTTTGAATCGAGAGAGAAAAAACCGTTATGACAAGGCTCGAAGCAGCATGGATGGAAAGTCCAGCGCTGCAATGCGTGGGCGATGCACGTAGGTGTTGACTTTTCTGCATTTTTGCAAAATTTTAAGGCCCCCTTGGACCACCATTTTGAGCTCCCATGCCGCTCTGCCGGGGACGCGCTCGCACAAGGGTGAGCCTTGGATCATCAAAGCATGTGCAAAACTCAACTCTTCTTCAAGCTCGCAGTCCAAGGGCAGATAAAAACGACCCCTTGGGATGTCGACGCTCAAGTCTTGCCAGAAATTGATCAATTGAAGTGAGGTGCAGATGGCATCACTTCTTCTAATGGAGTCGGCCTCTTGGATGCCATACAAATGCAAAAGCAAGCGCCCAATGGGGTTGGCCGATTTGGAGCAATAAAGCAGCAAGGCCTCTTGACTCTCGTAACGTTTCTCCTGTTCGGTGTACAAAACGTCTTGCTCAAACGCGTCAAGCAAATGGAAAAATGGCTGCTTGGGCAAGTTAAAAGTTTCGACAACGTTAGAGAGATTTAGAAATAATTTTTCATAGGGCCCACTGAGTCTTTGGGGCTCGTGAACACACATTTTAAGCATCTCCCTAAAGTCTTTGAGCGCTTGGAGTCGCTGGCTGGGAGACGCATCGCCTTCATCGGCCATGTCGTCAGCGGTTCTTGCAAAATGATAGATGGCCATAATGGGCGCTCTTAAAGGAGGCGGGCACAGCCAAGAGGCAACGGGGAAGTTTTCGTAATGTTTCACCCCTACATGCTACCAAGCTTATGGGGTCCGTGCCGCTGTGGGGATGGATTTCTTTGTGGTGCTTGACTTGTTTTTTTTGCGGGATAACTTTTTTTCAAACGCAGTTTTTAAGTCTTCAAAGCAAATCGGTTTGGATCTCTTTTGCATCTCCTGTACCTTGCCTCAAAGAGGAAGTCGCAAAAAAGCATTTAGAATACCCATCTAGGATGCGACTGTGGCGAAATTGGTAGACGCAATAGGTTTAGGTCCTATCGGCAGAAATGCTGTGCTGGTTCGAGTCCAGTCAGTCGCACCATCCTTTTGCCCTACACCTTCAGTGCTGCGAAGTGCTCATGCTGGCGCTTTGTCACTTTCTTTGCTGCTTCGGGGCGCTCTCTTTTCTCTCGCCCCTTCACTTTTTTTATCGGCACCAGAAGCAATCTTCTTGATGGGCCAAGAGCTGCTGCACTTCGCTGTTTTGAGAGAGTTCCTTTTTTATCTCTGTTACGCATTTTTCAAGCATTCTTCAATTGAGCCATCAAGGTTTTTTTAGGTTTAATGCTAATATTAGCTCGACGGTTTGAACGTCATGACCTGCAAAGTGACGTTTAAATCCTCTGCAAATGGGCATTCATGCCACACTCGTGTCTGGAGCAATTGGAATTGGTAGAAAAAAATCCCTCCTCTAAGCAAGTCCATCCGCTTCAAGAGGCTGGGGTTATTGAAGCGCGCGCGCTTGAACATGAGGACAAGCGAAGTGGTTTGTTTTCGTGGTCAACAGGGGTGTTGAGCTCTTCGGCAATGGCCCTCATGTCTGGGTGTGGTGGCTCGGGCTTTGATCCCGGCCCA
>Ga0114970_10000892_pt1 | contig 22607 bp, 22 predicted proteins | sample M_140205_XF_Meta_FD_87030 | JGI IMG/M metagenome (GOLD analysis project Ga0114970, IMG submission 87030) | Freshwater microbial communities from Lake Montjoie, Canada to study carbon cycling - M_140205_XF_MetaG | ecosystem: Environmental > Aquatic > Freshwater > Lake | place: Lake Montjoie...
ATCGTACTTACCAGCTGGAAGGACGATCTGCGCCTGTATCTGAACGGGCACCTGCAGTTTGCCTCGCGCGACGAATACCGCTACCACGAAGCGCTCGTGCACCCCGGTTTGTCGGCGGCGACGGCGCGTGGCCGCGTGCTGGTGCTCGGCGGGGGCGACGGGCTCGCGGTGCGGGAGATCCTCAAGTATCCCGATGTGCAGCAGATCACGCTGGTCGATCTCGACGAAGGGATGACGGCGCTCTTTCAGCAGCATCCGCGACTCACCGGCCTCAACGCCAACGCCCTCACCGATGTCCGCGTGAACGTGGTGAACGCCGATGCCTTCACGTGGCTCGACAGCTCGGCGGTGCAGTTCGACTTCGTGGTGATCGATTTCCCCGATCCGTCCAACTACCACGTGGGCAAGCTGTACACGAGTGCGTTCTACCGGCTGGTGAAGCAACACATCGCGCCCGGTGGTTTCCTGGTGGTGCAGAGCACGTCGCCGATGTTCGCGCGTCAGTCATTCTGGAGCATCGTGACCACCCTCGAAGGCGCCGGACTGCGCACGTGGCCGTATCACGTGTACGTGCCAAGCTTTGGCGAGTGGGGCTTCGTGATTGCCGGGCTCACTAGCTATGCGCCGCCCGCCACGCTGCCCAGCGGCCTTCGGTATCTCACGGCGTCCACCGTCCCCGCGTTGTTCGACTTTCCGGCCGATATGCAGCGTGTGCCGGCGCTGGCCAACCGGTTGAATGATCAGGTGCTCGTTCGCTACTACGAGCACGAGTTCGACGCGATCAACCGGTGAATCTGTTCCGATGACCACGTCGCGTCGCGAGTTCGTGCGCGCCCTCGGCGTCATCGCGGCCGCACCCGCGCTGGTGGGGCTGACAGCCAAGGGCCGCGTGATCGGCGGGGGCTTCGTGCCCGATGGCAGCGCCGCCGGCCACCTGCTGCGCGATGGTGCCGCACAGGCTCGACTGCGCACACGTGCCACACGTCGCACGGAACGCCGCGTGAAGGTCGCGATCGTGGGGGGCGGCATGGGCGGCCTCTCGGCGGCGTGGAAGCTCGATGCGGCGGGGATGCACGACTGGACGCTGCTGGAAATGGATGCCCGCACCGGCGGCAACGCGCGCTCGGCCGATTATCGCGGACAGCGCGCACCGTGGGGCGCGCATTACGTGCCGGTGCCCTCGGTTGACGCGGTGCACGTGCGGCAACTCTTCCGCGAGCTCGGCGTGCTCGGCGCCGATGGCGTGTGGGATGAGCGCGTGCTCTGTCACACGCCGCAGGAGCGTATCTGGCAACACGGCCGTTGGCACGAGGGGCTCGAGCCCACCGATGCCATGTCACGGGCGCACCGCGACCAGTTTCGTCGGTTCGAGGAGCGCATCGCCGAGTGGCGCCACACGGGCATGTTCAGTGTGCCCAGCGCCGACGGGCACGCGCGTCGGCTCGCCGCGCATCGCGCCGGTGGAGCCGCCGCCAAACAGGCCGCGGCCGTGGAGGCGCTTGACACGCACACCGCGCTCGCGTGGATGACGCGCGAAGGCTTCGATGCGCCGGCGCTGCGCTGGTGGGTGGAGTACGGGACGCGCGATGACTACGGCGCGTCGCTCAGTCAGGCCAGCGCCTGGGCGGCCGTGCACTACTTCGCCGGGCGGGACGCCGACGAGCAGGGCCCGCTCACCTGGCCGGAAGGCAACGACTTCATCGCCCAGCAACTCACCACGCGGTTGTCGGCGCGCCGGCACGCCGACGGACGCGCGCGCATCGTGACTGGCGCACCGGCCTGGCAGATCGCGCGCAGCGGAACCCGATGGATCGTGGATACTCCGTCGGAACGCATCACGGCTGATGTTGTGATTTGGTGCGCGCCGTTGTTCGTGTTGCCACGCGTGTGCGAAGCCGTCGCGCTTCCCGTGACGCACGAGTACGCGCCGTGGGTGGTCGCCAACCTCGTGATCGATCGGCCGCCGGCGTCGGTGGGTGCCGAGCTGGCGTGGGACAACGTGATTTACGGCGGCCGCTCGCTGGGGTACGTGAACGCCGCGCACCAAGGCCTCGGCACGCCACCCGATCGCACGGTGTGGACGTGGTATTATGCCCTGGTCGATCGCCCCGCGCGCGACGCGCGACAGTATCTGCAGCAGCGCCCGTGGAGCGCGTGGCGCGACGAGATCCTCGCCGATCTCTCGCGCGCGCACGGCGACATCGCCGACTGCGTGGCGCGCATCGACATCATGCGCTGGGGCCACGCCATGGCGCGCCCCACGCCCGGTGTGCTGGGCCGCGTGGCCGCCCTGCAGTCGTGGCAGCCCGCGCCGCGGATGTTCGTGGCGCATGCCGACCTGAGCGGCCTGAGCCTCTTCGAGGAATCCCAATGGCACGGCGTGCATGCCGCCGCGCAAGCCGCCGCCGTCGTCGCAGGGTAAGCGCGATCCATACCCAGCGCCCGGCGCCGTAAGCGCTTGCTGGAGCAACGGGGCGGTTGGAATCCCTCCGTCTGCCCGCCCCGAGCCCGAGCGTGCCGTGTGCCCCCAACCAGCCCCCCCGCCGCCCGACTCCCCGCCGCGGCTCTCTGCAAGCGCGTGCCGGCGCGCCAGCGCCCGGCGCTCCGCGCAGCAGAAAAGCCGCGAAGGGGGATGTCGGGGCGGCGGGGGGGCGGCTCCGCACCCACACAAAAGCCCACAGCCCAAAGCCGCAGACTAGATTCCAACAAGAACCCCAGCGCGTGTCAGGAGTACATGAATCGCAAGCACAAACGTCTGATCGTGGTCGGTGACCGCGTTCTCGTCAAAACCGAGGAAGGCGACCAGCGCTCGAAAGTCGGCCTCTATCTGCCCCCCACGGCCATCGATAATCAGGCGGTGCAGGGTGGCGAGATCGTCTCCACCGGCCCCGGCCTCGCGCTGCCGGAGCTCACCGATCAGGGCGAAGAGCCCTGGCGGATCTCCGGGGGCTCCGGCCGAGAGGCGCGCTTCGTGCCCATGCAGGCGCAGGTCGGCGACTTCGCGCTCTTCTTCAGAAAAGCCGCCGTCGAAATCACGTTCGAAAACGAACAGTATCTCGTGGTGCCGCAGGCGGCGATTCTCGCCCTCGTGCGTGAACCGCGCGAAGACATTCCGGAATACTAGGAGACCGACCCATGATGTATCCCGAATACATGCTCCAGCCCATGCGCGAAGAACTCACGCGCCTTGGCGTGCAGGAACTCCGCACCGCCGACGCCGTGGACGCCCTGCTCCAGGAGCACAAGGGCACGGCGCTGGTCGTGGTGAACTCCGTCTGTGGCTGCGCCGCTCGCAACGCCCGCCCGGCGATCGCCATGGCACTCGCCAACGGGACCACGCCGGAAGTGGCCACCACCGTGTTCGCCGGCCAGGACCGTGAAGCCACCGACCGCGCGCGGTCGTATTTCACCGGCTACGCCCCGAGCTCCCCGTCCATCGCGCTGTTCAAGGACGGCGACGTCGTGTTCATGTTGGAGCGCTACCAGATCGAGGGCCGCAGCGCGCAGGAAATCGCGCAGGATCTCGCGGGCGCCTTCGACCAGTACTGCGCCGCGTAAACGCGACGAACGCGCGACGCGGTCGAAGGGTCGTCCGGCGTAGACTTCCCTATCAATCGCACCGTTTGAAATCAGACGGTGCAGGGGTGGTGGTTGGTGTCGGGAGGAAGGTGAGTGGGGCACACGCATCGAGCACTTCTGCGCGAACTCTTGTGTTGAAGCGTTCGTTGTACGCGTGCTGATTCGGTTTGCCGGAATCCCCATCGGCCGTGCTGCGCAGTGTGGCGGAAGAAAAGCAGTCGCTTCGTGGGGCCGTCTCCGGAGGGATCCGCGTTGCGAGTTCGCCGGATTCCTCTGCGTTGTGAGGTCAGTCGGCCGCCCACATCCACCGCGTGATCTCGGCCAGCGTGGGACGCTTGCCGTACATGAGCAGCGCGGTGCGGTACACGCGTCCGGCCGCCAGCAAGCAGGCCACGGTGGTGAGAGAGAGCGCGCCCACCGAGGCCACGATCTGACGCGACGGCACGTCGGCGAGTCCCAGTCGCAGCGGCATCATGATCGGGGCGGAGAAGGGGATCATGCTGAGCGCGGTGGCCACGGTGCCGTTCGGCTCCTGCAGCGCCGTTTGCAGCAGCGCGATGCTCGACACGAGCAGCATCAGCACCGGCGTCTGCGCCTGCTGCGCCTCCTGCTCTGAGCTGGCGATGCTCCCCACCAGGGCAAATAGCGCGGCGTACAGTACGTAGCCGAGCACCAAGTACGCGCCCAGCAGGAGCACATCGCTCAGATGCACCGTGGGCAGTGGCACGCTGGTCGCGCTCAGGCCGAGCATCGCGAAGATGCGCCCACGGTTCACCAGCAACGTGGCCAGCGCACTCGTCCAGATCCCCAGCTGCAGCATCGCCACGCCGCCGATCCCGAGAATCTTGCCCGAGAGCAGCACGCGAGCCGGCACACTTGCCAGCACGACTTCCGCCACGCGCGACTGCTTTTCTTCCGCCACGCTGCGCAGCACGATCTGGCCGTACAGCACGATTGCGATGTACAACAGCATCGCCACCGCGAATCCGACGAGCATATTCACGCGGGCGCTCGCTTCTCGGCCGTCGCTCCCCAATTGGGTGGTGCGGACATTGATGCGCAGCTGCGCCACAAACGCGGCATCCGGCGCGGCCACTCCGATGGTCACGAGCCGAGCCTGACGTAACTGCCGCTCCAGCGACGCGGCCAGTCGTTCGGATACGCCCAGCGCGCTCCCGTCGGGGAGCAACAGCTCGGCCCGTCCGTCGTCGATCGTTTCCTGCGATAGGATGAAAACCCCCGGAAGCGCCTTGGTCAGCAGGCGCCCGCGCAGCGAGTCCGTGGTCGCCGCCAGCACGGCGGCGTTCACTTCGAGCACGCGCGGGGGAGTGGCCGTGCCCAGCACGCCGCCCGCCAGATCGACGGCGATGGCCGAACCCAGCGCGGTGCCGGTGGCATCGACAATCAGCACCTTCGCCACATCCGCGTCGTCCCGGGTGCGCATCGCCAACCACGGCGGCCCGATCAGCAAGGCCGCGAGCAGCAACGGTCCGAACAGCGTCGTGAGGATGAACCATCGCGACCGGACCCGTTCGCTGAATTCCCGTTCGATGACCGCGAGCAGCTTATCCATGGCCCGACATCCCCGCTTCGACGCCTGAGGCCCCGACACGCTGCAAGAAGATTTGATGAAGCGACGGTTCGAGCCGGTCGAACCGCGCGATCGACACCTGCGACGCGACCAGGCGTTCGAGCAACCCCTGCGACGTCGCCCCCTCGGCGAGGGTGATCTCGAGGTGGTTGCCCTGATGGTCGATCTCGGCCACCAGCGTGCGGTCGGCGAGAATGGTCTGCGCCTGTTCGCCGCTGCCGGAATCGAAGGTCACCGCCACCCGTGCGGCGCCCTGGTGCTCCGCCTTCACGTCGCGCATCTCACCGTTCAGGACGATCCGGCCGCGGTTCACGATCGCCACGGCATCGCACATCCGCTCCGCCACGTCCATGAGGTGTGTGCTGAATACGATCGTGCGCCCCTGTCGGCGGAGGTCGAGGACGGTGTCCTTGAGCGCCTGCGCATTCACGGGGTCGAGTCCGCTGAACGGCTCGTCGAGTACGATCAGCTCGGGATCGTGCAGCACGGTGCCGATGAACTGCACCTTCTGCTGCATCCCGCGCGAGAGCTCCTCGATTTTCGCGGTACCCCAGTCGCGCCCGGCTCCGGTCAGCGTGAAGCGCTCGAGCCAGTGATCGATGCGCCGGTCGGCCTCGCGCGTGGTGATGCCCTTGAGGCGGGCCAGAAACCGGAGCACGCGGCGCACTTCCATCTTGCGATACAGGCCGCGCTCCTCGGGGAGATAGCCGAGCCGGTTCACCAGCGCCGGATCGCTGGACGGCTTTCCGAGAATCTCAATGCGTCCCTCGTCAGGAAGCATCAGGTTCAGCATCAGGCGAATCGTGCTGGTCTTGCCCGCGCCGTTCGGCCCAAGTAACCCGAAGATGATGCCCGGACGGATGTCGAGGGACACCCGGTCCACGGCGACATGGTTAGCATAGCGCTTCGAGACGGCCGACAGGCGAACCGCCGATGCGTGTTCCGGAGTGATCGTACGAGACATGAGGAATGCTTACCCGCGCATCGTGGGGCCGCAACCGTCGCGGGCACGGCCGACCCCCTGCACCCCGCCTCGGTAGGCGCGACCGCGCCGGTCAGCGCACCCGTTGCGGCACGAGTCGCTCGCCTGATGCGCCGCTCTCCTCGTGAAATTCGGCGTCCTCGTTAACGCGCCACGGGTCGTGCAGCGCGCGGCCGGCCACAATGTTCTCGGCCGTGAGCAACGCCGTCATCATGGAGTGGTCCTGATTGTTGTACTTGTGCATGCCGTTGCGCCCCACGAGGTGCAGGTTGGGGAAGCGCTGGGCGAGTTCATCGCGAATCGTCTGCACACTGTGGGCGTACGCGTCGTCGTACACGGGATACGCCTTTTTCTGTCGCACCACACAGCCGTCCAACACATCGGCACGGTCGGCGAGCCCGAGTTGCACGAGTTCGGTGGTGGCACGCTCCACCAGCTCGGCATCGGTGGAGGTCCAGAGGCCGTCGCCTTCGAAGCAAAAGTACTCGAGACCGTAGCACGTCAGCGTCGGGTCCGGCACCATCTCGGGTGACCAGGCATTGAAGTTCTGAATGCGGGCCACCTTCACGCTCGAGTCGTGCACGTAGATCCAGTTGTCGGCAAATCGCTGACGGTCGGTGAGCACCAGTGCGACCGTCAGGAAATCGCGGTACCCCAACTGCTGTGCCGCCGTGGTCAATGTTTCGCTCGGCGCGGGCGACAGCGACTGGGCGATCTCGCGTAGCGGGGCCGACGAAATCACGTGATCAGCCACCAGGGTTTCCCGCTCCCCATCGGGCCCTACATGGCCCACTTCCCAGTCGTTCAAGTCGTCGCGGTAGCGGAGGTCCACCACCGTGCGCCCCATCACAAGTGCCCCGCCCCGCGCGCGCACCGCCGCGGCGCAGGCATCCCACAACATTCCCGGGCCGAGTCGCGGATAGCGGAACGTGCTGATCAGACTCTTGATCGTGCCACCCGTGCCAAAGCCCGCGGGCTTAAGCGCGGACATCACCGCCGAGAACAGCGACACGCCCTGGATACGCTGGGCGGCCCAGTCGGCTGAGATATCGGCGCAGCTCATCCCCCACACTTTTTCGGTGTAGGTCTTGAAGAAAATCTGGTACAGCCGCGCGCCGAATTCGTTGGTGACCCACTCCTCGAAGCTCCGCGGATTGCGAATGGGTCGCAGGCGCGCGTAGGCGTACGACAGCACGCAGCGGACCGACTCGAACACACCGAGGTCGAAGAGCGCCTGCATGGGCTTGAGCGGATAGGCGAAGAAGCGGCCGTTATACAGAATCCGGCTGGAGCGGAGGCGTTCGAGAAAGTCATTGGGAAGGATTTCCCGCCATAATGCTTCGATGCGATCCGACTTCGAGAAGAAGCGGTGCCCGCCGATATCGAAGTGAAAGCCCTTGAAATGCACCGTGCGCGAAATGCCCCCCACGTAGGCGGGGTCGCTCTCCAGCACCGTCACGGGAAATCCGCGCGCGCTGAGGTGATAGGCAGCCGTGAGCCCTGCGGGCCCGGCGCCGATCACGATGGTGGTGGGTGGCATGGAGGCGGTCGATCTGGTGGGCATGGTGCTGCGTGACTTGCGACGTATTAATCTATCGCAGGACGTGACCACACCCGCCCGTTCCGGTCGCATCGTGCACGACGCGCGCTTGTACCTGGGCTTCGCGCTGGCACCGTGCGATCCCGACGGCATCGGCGGCGATCTGGTGTTCGTCCACGATGGGCAGTCGCGTTCGTACGCAGAATGCTTGGCACCACGCGCGGGTGGTCGTACGCGCGTAGTGTTACCCTGCTCGCCATCTCAGTCTCGCCGTTTCACGGCCCGCGTCGCGTATCCCAGTTCGACGAAGCGTTTGCCACACCGCGCGCCCTCGCCGAAGCCGGTGTCCTCGCGGCACTCGCGGCCCTGGCTATAGCGTGGCAGCGCATCGATACCTGTCGCGTGATTCGTTGTGCCGCTCGGCACTGAGCGCTTCCGTCGAGCGGCTGCGCGCCTAAGTTGCGGCATGTCGACCGCTCCGTCATGACGTCGCTGACTCCGCACCCCCTCCGCTTCACCCGCGCCGAGTTCGCCGGCGCCTTCGGCGATCTCGGCACCGACCTGCCGTTGCTCGTCGGCATTGTCGTCGCCACCGGCATGGACGCCACCACGGCCTTCGTGGTCTTCGGCGCCCTCCAGATCGCCTCCGGACTCGCGTACCGGCTCCCCATGCCGGTGCAGCCCCTCAAGGCCATGGCGGCTATCGCGATCGCCGGCAAGCTCGCGCCGCCGCTCCTCGCCGCCGGCGGCCTCATCGTCGGTGTCGTGATGCTCGTCCTCGCCCGCTCCGGCGCGCTCGAGTGGATCGCGCGCACCGTCCCCAAGCCCGTCGTGCGCGGTATTCAGGTCGGGCTTGGGCTACAGCTCGCCCTGCTCGCCCTCACCCGCTTCATTCCGGCTGATGGCACGCGGGGCTGGCTGCTGGCGGCGGTCGCCCTCGCCATCATCCTCGTGCTGCGCGAAAGCCATCGGATTCCCGCCGCTCTCGTGGTCATCGCGCTGGGACTGGTCGTCGCCGCGGTGACCTGGCCGGCTGGCGCCCCGCTGCCGCTTGGGCTTAGGCTCCCCGCGCTCCCCGCGCGCTGGCCCACGCCCACCGAGTTCGCCCAGGCCTCGCTGCTGCTCGCCCTCCCGCAGCTCGCCCTGTCGCTTGGCAATTCGGTACTCGCCACCAAGCAGGTGGTCGCCGATCTCTTCCCCGATCGCGAGCCGCTCAGTGTGCGTCGCATCGGCACCACCTACGCGCTCATGAATCTCCTCGCCGCACCGCTTGGCGGCATTCCGGTGTGCCACGGCTCCGGCGGGATCGCCGGGCATTACGCCTTCGGTGCCCGCACCGGCGCCAGCGGCATCATCTACGGCACCTTCCTTGTGCTGTCCGGGCTGCTGCTCGTCGGCGAACCGGCCGCCTTTCAGCGGCTCTTTCCCGGCCCGATTCTCGGGACCTTGCTGCTCGTCGAGGCGGCCACGGTGCTGCTGCTGGTACGCGACCTGCGCGGCACGCCGGCGTGGTTGGTGTTCGCGGTCGTTTGCGGACTCACCGCAGCATTCGTTCCCTACGGCTACGCGGTCGCGCTCGTGGGCGGCACGTTGGTGAGCGTTGCGCTTCGACGCCGAATGCACCACGCGTCGGTCTAGAAGAACCAGCGCCGTATCCCGATGCGCCCCTGCCGGTTGGCGCCGGCCAGACGCCAGTACAGCGTGACGCCGCTCACGCTGAGCGCGAGCAACGCGAGTCCCCAGAGCATCGACGCCACGAGTCCCCCGTCGCCGAACACTTCGCCGCTGTGCACGCGATTGATGAACGGCTTGTCGGCATACCCGTCGCTCCGCAGGAATCTTCCCGTTCGGGCATCGAACAACAGTCGTCGGTCTTCGCCGCCCGATTTGGTGCCGAGCGACATGGTGATCACCGGCGACTGCCCCTTGAGCTCAATGGCGATCTTGTCGATGGGCGCGCCGGGGGCTTCCTTGGCGGCACTCGTCATAGCGGCGTTGATCGCCCCCATCCACGCGTCCGGCGGAGAGTCGGTGTGCACCGCACTCACCAACGTGCGATTCGCCTCGCGAACGGCTTCGTCTTCACCAAAGAACTCGGTCCCGGCGACCAGAACGCCGGTCACGGAGGCGAAGATCAGGAACAGCGCGGCCGGCGCGCCAATCCAACGATGCCAGCGGCGCCAAAACGCAGGTGTGGGCATGAACGGGTGCTATGGGGTAGGAGGCTCGGGGCGGGCCCGCGGATGCAACTTGTCGCCGGTCACCCCCGCTCGCAAACCGCCGTACCGGTGATACCTTTTACGCCATGGACCCCGGTTGATCGCCGTTGAGCGTCCTCCCCCACCTTTCAGATCTCTCATCATGACCAAGATCCGTATGGCCGTCGTTTCGGCCGCCCTCGCGCTGTCGGTGACGGCCGTGGCCGCGCAGCGTAGGTTCGCCGACTTCAGTGGCAAGTGGAACGTCGCCATCGACGCGCAGGGGCAGTCCATGCAGTCGCTCATGACGGTCACGCAAAAGGGTGACTCCGTCTCCGGCACCACCGAATCGCAGCTCGGCACCGCCAACTTCGACGGCGTCGTCAAGGGCGACACGATCATGTTCGGCTTCGCCTACGACATGGGTGGTCAGCAGGTCAAAATCCGTGGTACCGGCGTGATGAACGACAAGGACAAGATGACCGGCACCATGGAAGCCGAAGGACTGGGTGCCTTCCCGTTCGCCGCTGCGCGTCAGCCGAACTAACCGGCCATGCCGTCCACCGCACTGGGCGAGTTTGTCGGAACGCTCGTACTGATTTTGCTCGGCAATGGTGTGGTGGCCGGTGTGTTGCTGGAGAAGTCCAAGGCCCACGGTGCCGGCTGGATCGTGATCACCGTCGGATGGGGGATCGCGGTGCTGTGCGGTGTGCTGGTGGCGCTGGCGCTTGGTGCACCGGGTGAACTCAATCCGGCCGTCACGTTGGCCAACGTGCTGGCCGGTACGCGCACCACCGCCGACGCGGTTGCGCATGTGGCCGCGCAGATGGCGGGTGCGATCGCGGGGGCCACGCTGGTATGGCTGCACTATCTGAATCACTGGGAGCTCACCCGTGATCCGGGCGCCATTCTCGCCTGCTACTGCAACGCGCCGGCGGTGCGTCGCACGCTCCCCAATATCCTCAGCGAGATCATCGGCACCATGGTGCTGGTGATCGTGGCCACGGCGATCGGCACCAGCGGCGTCGCCGGCGTCACCCCGGCGTCCAACCTCGGCCCCGTGCTCGTGGGCGCCCTCGTGTGGGGCATCGGCCTCTCGCTGGGCGGCCCCACGGGGTACGCCATCAATCCGGCGCGGGACCTCGGGCCGCGCCTCGCACACGCCATCCTGCCGATTTCCGGCAAGGGGGGCAATGACTGGGGATACGCCTGGATTCCCGTCGTCGGGCCGCTGGCCGGTGGTGCCCTCGCGGCGCTGCTCTGGTCGGCGCTATCTGCCGCCAACGGCGTACCGACGTGAGCATGACAACTCGACGGTTGGTGACGGCGGCGCTCTGTGCCGCCGTTGGCATTGGTGCGACCTACATGGGTGTGGTCGGCGCGGGTCCGCTGCCGCCACTGGGCGGCTTACTGTCGCCCGCCGTCGGCCTGTGGGCCAACGCGGTGAACGATCTGCCGGCCACGGCCACGAGCCGTATCCCGTCGCTCGATGGCACGGTCGACGTGCGCTACGACTCGCGCAGTGTCCCGCACATCTTCGCCACCACCGATGCCGACGCCATGCGCGCCCTCGGCTACGTCACGGCGCGCGACCGGTTATTTCAGCTCGAGATTCAGTCGCGCGCCGGCGAAGGCACGCTCACCGAGTTGGTCGGTGATGTCGCCCTGCCGGCCGATCAGGAAACGCGTCGGCTCGGCATGCCGCGCTCCGCGGAACGGAAGTGGCGCGATATCGGAGAGAGCACGCCGAGTGGGAAGCTGCTGCTGGCGTACGCCGAAGGCGTGAACGCGTATCGCACCTCGCTGTCACCGGGGCAGTGGCCGGTGGAGTACAAGCTGCTCAATCGTGCGCCGCGCGAATGGGTGCCGCTGCATTCGGTGCATGTGCTGAATCGCATGGGCTACACGCTGGCGCGTGGACCGGGGGAACTCGAACTGCTCGAAGCGCGCGCGCTCGTCGGCGACGCAGCCGCGAATGCGCTGATGGAAGACAATTCACCGGTGCAGGAGCCGATCCAGCCGATGAATCGCAGCGCCGCGCGCGTAGCCTTGTCGGCGATCACGTCGCCGGGCGCGCCCGACAGCATGGCGGCGCGCATGGTGGCGTCGTTGCGCTCGACGCAGCGCCCGACGCCGGGTGCAGCGACGACGGGCATGTCGCCGTTGTCGTGGCTCAAGGACACCGACCCCACCGTCGAACAGGCGCGTGCGTTTGCCAGCAACAACTGGGCGGTGGCGCCGTCGCGTTCGGCCAACGGACACGCGATGCTGGCCGGCGATCCGCACCTCGAGCTCACGCTGCCGAGCATCTGGTATGAAGTGCATCTCGTGGTGCCGGGCAGCTTCGAGATCGGTGGTGTGTCCATTCCCGGGCTGCCGGGTGTGCCGATCGGGTATTCGCGCGCGGTCGCGTGGAGTGCCACGAACACCGGCGCCGACGTGATGGACTTTTGGCGCGAACGGGTCGACAACGACGCCGCGCCCACGGCGTATGAACTCGACGGCGTGATGACGAAGTTCGCCGAGACGCGCATCGAGACGTATCGCGGCAAGACCGGAAATATCATCGACACCGACACGATCTATTACACGCACCGCGGTCCCATGCAGCGTCAGGGACGCGAGTGGCTGTCGATGCGCTGGACGGTGCTCGAGTCGGGCAAGGAGCTCGAGGGATACTTCGCGGCGTTCCACGCCACGAGCGCGCCGGCATTTCTCGATTCGATGGCGCGCTACTATCGAGCGCCGGCACAGAACTTTATCACGGCCGATACGTCGGGCACGATCATGATCCGCTCCACCGGACGGTATCCGGTACGGGCTGACAGTGGTCGCGGCACCGAGGTGCGCGACGGATCAGTGCGTAGGAACGACTGGATCGGTGACTGGCCGGTGGCGCGCTATCCGCAGGGGCGGAATCCGACGCAGGGCTACCTGGCGTCGGCCAACCAGCAGCCGATCGATCCGCAGCAGGACGCGCTGTACCTCGGCCCCGATCCCAACTTCGAGATCTGGCGCGCGCTGCAGATCAATCGTCTGCTTCGCGCCGACAGTTCGGTCACGGTAGACGAGATGCGCAGCTTTCACACGAACCCGGGCAGTGTGCGCGCCGATCTGCTGGCACCCGCGCTGGTGTCGGCCGCGCGCGCGCGCATGGCTGCTGGCGACACCTCACGCTCGCTCAAGGCGGCCGAAGCCTTGTTGTCAACGTGGGACCGGCAGTACACGCGCGTGAATACGGGCGCGCGACTGTTCGAAACCGCCGTGGGCCAGACCACTGCATTGCTGTACGACGAATTCATTCCCGCCACGTCTGACACGCGCGCGGTCACGCCGAGCGAGTCGCGGCTGCTGCAGTTGTTGGCGGATTCAGCGAATGGGTGGTGGGACGACCGTCGTACGCGCGATGTGCGCGAGGATCGCAACGTGATTCTCGCGAAGGCGCTGCGCGCCGCGTACGAGACGCTGGTCACGGAGTACGGTGATCCGGCAAAAACGCCATGGACATGGGGACGCGTGGCGCCCGCGAAGCCGAATCACCTACTGCGCCTGGCGGGTTTCGCAGCACTTGAAATGCCGATCGACGGCGGGCGCGGCACGCTCAACCCGTCAGTCAGCTCGAAGCGCGCGAACTTCGGAGCGAGCTGGCGCATGGTGGTCGAGATGGACAAGGAGCCGCGCATTCGTGCGGTGTACCCGGGCGGGCAGAGCGGCAATCCCGCGAGCACGCGCTATCTCGATCGCTATGCGATGTGGGCCAACGGACAGCTGGATAGCGTGCGCACCCCGCGCAGCGCCAAGGATCTGTCGGCGTCGGACACGCGCGCCGTGCTCACTCTCACGCGCTGAACGGGCTGCCGACGATGTGGATGAATCTGATCAGCGCGGTGCTGCTGCAATTCGTGGCCCAGCGCTTTCTGGGCGTGTGGGGCGCGGCCGCGGCCGGCGTGCTTACCGGCGTGCTGTTCCGGCAGGGGGGCGCGATTCGTGCCGGCGCGTTCTCCGCCGCATTGGCGGCGGCGGTCTTATTGATCGCCGCCGCCGAGCGTGGCGTTGCGCTCACGGAATTCGCCGCCACGATCGGCCGCAACTTCTCGGTACCGGGCTGGGCGGTGCTGGTGGCCACGCTGGCGCTGCCGGCGCTGCAGGCCGGCGGCTTGGCCGGCCTGGTGAGTCGTGTGCTGCGGAAGGAGCGCGTCGCGACCGGCTGACGTGACGCGAGATTACTTCGAGGCCCCATCGAGCTCCGTCCACAGGCGACGGATCGCGATGGGGCTTTGCTGTTCGGCTAGGAACCACTTCGCATACGGGCCCCAGTTCACCTGCGCGATCGCCTGATCGACGGTGAGGCCAGCGGCCTTCAGCCGCTTCACTTCGGCGATCACGGCCACGAGCGATTCGCGAAACGCGACGAGCTCCTCGCGCGATATCTTCGCCTCTTCGATGAAGCCGTGCCCGGGAATGAACCGGTCCACGTTCTTGAGGGCGAGCGCGCTGTCGATCGTGCGCACCCATTCGGCGCCGTAGGCCGAGCGCATGGCCGGGAAGACGCGATTGAGATATGCCTCGCTCATGAACAACAGCTTCTCCGACGGCACTTCGACCATGAGGTCCCCACCGGTATGCGCACGCCCGAGGAAGCGCACGCGTACGCTGATCCCGCCAAGATCGATGGTCTCGTTGTCGCTCGTCATGGCGGTTGTCGGCATCACCACCGCCGGCCGATTGGCCGTCGCGGCGGCGGCCGAATCCTTCTTGAGCTGCGCCAGCGAGTTGGCGTGCACGATGAACTGGATGTTCGTCGGCAGCGCACTGTTGCCAGCCGTGTGGTCGCCGTGGTCGGAGCCGACCACGTACCACGTCACGGGCAACGGCGAGATCGTCTTGATCTTGTCGAGCATGGTCTGCGTGGCCTGCACGCTGCCTTGCCCATCGGCCACGAGCACGCCGTTGCGTCCGATCACGATCAGGCTGACGGTCGTGAAACCGGGCTGCCGAATCTCCTCGTAGCCGTACACTTTGTCGCTCAATTTTACAAAGCGCGGGAACTCGCTGAGCGCGACGCCGCGCACGGCAGGGTCGGCCGTGCGGACAGGAGACTGCGCCTGCAGCGAGGTCGCGGCGGCGAGGAGCAGGAGAAAGGCGGCGAGGCGCATGGGAGGGCGGGGGTCTGGGGGAACGGCGAACGGCGCGAAGAATTGACCGCGCGAAGAATCAACGGCGCGAAGGTGAGGAGCGCGAAGAATGAACAGCGGGACCAGTGGAACCGCGAACAACGCGGGGGCATCTCGCTTACGTCGGCCGCCCCCGCGCTGTTGATCCGCCCGTCTGCGCCCCTCATTCTTAGCGCCGTTCACGCTTCGCGCCGTTCACTCTTGGCGCCGTTCACTCTTAGCGCCCTTCGCTGTCCCAAAGCCGCCCTACGCACCCTTCGCCCGATACCGCTCCAGCCACGCCGTCGACCAACTCTCGAACAGCTCCTCCCGGATCGCGCTCCGGATCTGTTCCATGAGTCGCAACAAGAACGTCAGGTTGTGCAACGCCAACAGGCGCTGCCCCAACGGTTCCTCATTCGCGTGCAGGTGTCGCAGATACGCGCGGTCGTAGTCGGTGCAGGCGGGGCAGGGGCAACTGTCGGTGAGTGGCCGGCGGTCGGTGCGATGACTGCTCTTTCGGATCGACACCTTGCCGTCTTCGGTGAACACGGTGCCATGCCGTCCCATTTTCGTGGGCGCCACACAGTCGAATAGGTCCATGCCACGACGCACGGCCTCGATCAGGTCATCCGGGAAGCCGACGCCCATGAGATAGCGCGGCTTGTCGCGCGGCAGCAGCGGCGCGCAGCTGTCGAAGGTGGCGTACATGAGCGGTTTGGCTTCGCCCACCGACAAGCCGCCCATGGCGATGCCGGCCCAGTCGCCCGTTTGCAGGATGCCGTTGATCGACGCCGTACGCAGGTCGTCGCTGGTGCCACCCTGAATGATCGGGAACAGCGCCTGCGGTGGCGCCAGGCGTTCCTGCTCGGCGTCACCACCATACATCGCGGGCGCCCCATCGGGCACGGCGAACGGCGCGGCCGGCTCGCGTCCGTCCCGCTCGAGCCGGTCGAACTCGATGCGGCACCGCTCGAGCCAACGGAGGCTACGCTCCATCGCCGCGCGCGACGCCGCATGCTCGGCGCCACCCTCGATCAATTCGTCGAGCTGCATGATGACATCGGCGCCAAGATTGCGCTCGATCTGCATCACGCGTTCGGGGGTGTAGTTGTGCCGCGACCCATCCACGATGCTCTTGAAGGTTACGCCCTCTTCGCGTACCTGCCGGAACTTGGCTAGCGAGAACACCTGGTACCCACCCGAGTCGGTCAGCATCGGGCCGCTGAAGCGCGCAAAGGCGTGGAGTCCGCCCAGCGCCCGCACCATCTGATCGCCAGGATTGAGATACAGGTGATACGCGTTCGCGAGCAGCATCTGCGTCCCCATCGCGCGCATCTCGCGCATGTCGATGCCACGCACGGCGGCACGCGTCCCCACCGGCATGAACTCCGGCGTTTGCACCACCCCATGCGGCGTCGTGAACCAGCCCAAGCGCGGCCCTTCGCGGTCGTGCGACGTGCGAAATGCGAAGCCCGGTGAATGCGTGAGACTCACGAACCCTCACCCTGATGGGGCCCGCGCGCTGCCTGTTCGTGGGCGCGCTGCTGCGTTTCCGTATCCATCACGTGGCGCAGCGCCACCAGTACCGGATGATCACGCGTGTAGGCGGCGCCGTATTCGAGGTTGAACAGGAAATCGAAACCAGCCGGCATGACGCCCTGATTGTGCTGCAGAATCGTTTCGAGCTTGTCGAGTCCCTTGGCCAGCTTTGCCTCCGGAGTGGCCGCCGCGTCATACTCGTCCCACAGCGCCACGAGATCGGCCCCTACGGCATCCGGCAGCGGCTCGACCAGTTGGACGAGATCGGCCCGCTCCTGCTCCGCCTTGTTCGGCATCGACGCCTGCAGTGCCGCCGAGATATCGCCGCTGATCGCTTCACCCAGGTCATGCACGAGACAGATGCGCAGCAGTTTGCCCACGTCGATGCCGGGAAAGTGCGGCGCCAGCACCAACGCCATCAGGCACAGCCGCCAGCTGTGCGCTGCCACCGTTTCCTGGCCACCGTCCGAGGTCCACGACGTGCGGGTCATGTACTTCAGCGATTCGGCCGCACGCAGAAACGCGAGCGTCCCCTGCAACTCGGCGCCGAGTGGCAGCGCAGAATATTCACTCATGAGGACGTGGTGACGACGTGGGAGAAGACGGATGGGAGGGAGCGGCCGGCGAGTGCTTCGTGAATTTGGCCACGGCGTGGGCACCACCGTGACGCACCAGCCATGCGAACACCAGCGTGCGCGTGAGGCGTCCGGCGGAGAGCGCGATGACGAACTCCAGAAACGGCACACCGGCCACGCCGGAGGCGATGCTGGTGAGCTTGGTCGACAACGGCGACATCGTGCTGGCGAAGATCGCCCACCCACCATATCTCGCCAGCGTGTCGCGATACTCGGCGATCGCGGCCGGCGTGATCGCGAAGTACTGTGACACCGGCCCCTCCAGCCAGCCCAAGGCCTGGGCCCCGGCGACGTACAGCACGATACTGCCGATCAGCGTACCGGCCGTAGCCACCAGCGCGTACCGGTAGGCGCGCTGCGGACGGGCGAGCGCCAGCGGAAGGAAGAACACGTCGGCGAACCCGGGGAAGACGCAGCCCTGCAGCAGTCCCCAGCCGAATACCACGCTGTTCGACCGTCCCGTATTAGCCCAGTGCTCGAGGCGCGCGTGTGTGCGCGCCAGCCAGGTCAACTCGCGTACCATGCGGCAAAAGATAACAGCGCAAACGGGTCGGCCGGCCCACATATTTCCGCCATGCGCATCCGATCTTTTGTGTGGCCGATCTTTGCCGCCGTGCCGTTGTTGGCCGCCTGTCGCACCCTCGTGCCGGGCCGCGCGCCGAGCGTGCCGTTCGAGCTGTCACCGACGGTCGCGGACACCATCGACACCGAGGTGTTGTCCCGTGCAGTGCGACTGCACCGTCTGGTGAACGTCAAGGCACCCTGGCGCGCCTGGGTGCTCGACGTGAACATGTCGGCTTGCGCGACGGTGCAGGCGGTGAAGGGCGAGCGCACCGCCGTGGGGCGGAACAGCACCAGCGTCCTGTTGTCACGACTGCCGGCCGCCTCGCACGCCATTGCGGCCGTCAACGCCGATTTCTTCCTGTTCGCGCCGCCCGGCGTGCCCACCAACACGCACATCGAACGCGGCACCGTGATTGCCGGACCGGGCCCGAATGTGCTCCTCGGGTACGACGCGCAGCGCGGGCTCTTCATCGATTCGGTGCGCGTGCGCGGGGCGGTCACGAGTCCGCGCGGCACCGTCGACGTGCTCAACTGGAATCGCCCCGCCGCCAATCGTGCGGGACTGGTGGACGCGCACTGGGGCGTCGCGCTCGACACCCTGGTGCGGACGCGCGCCATGCGTCTCGACCCCATCGTGCCCGTGCGGCAGGATTCGATCGCCGGCCGATATGTCGCGCGCGCCGCGCGGCCGGGGGACACGCTGGTGTTCGGTGACACACTGTTGCTGGTGGTGCCGCCGGCCCTGCGCGCGCGCGTCGCCGCGGGCGATACCGTGGCCGTGCAGCGGCGCATCACCCCATTCTGGCCGCGAGAAGCCGTCGGTGGGCGCGGCGTACTGCTGATCGACAGCGTGGTGGGTGCTGACGTCGACAAGGAAGGCAACGCCGGCTTCCAGGGACTGAATCCGCGCACCGCCGCCGGCATCGCCCGCGTGGGCACGTCGCAGCGATTGCTGCTGGCCGTGATCGACGGCCGTCAGCCCGGCTACAGTGTGGGCATGACGTTGCGGCAAACGGCCGAGCTGCTGCGGTCGCTCGGTGCCCAGCGCGCGATCAATCTCGATGGCGGTGGCTCGTCGGCCATGATCGTGCGCGACAACGCGACCGGCGCGCTACGGGTACGCAACAAACCTTCGGATCCGACCGGCGAGCGGCAGGTCGGGAATGCGCTCGCGGTGCTGGGGAGTTGTCGCGAACGATAGCTCAATGCGCTCAGCCGCAACGAAAAGCCTGACGCGAAGAGCGCGAAGAGCGCGAAGCACGCGAAGAACCGCAAAACAAGACTAAGAAAAGCGTCGCCTCCGAAGGCCTTGCTTCAAGGCACCGCTGTTCTTCGCGTCCTCCGCGAACTTCGCGCCCTTCGCGTCAATGTTTGTGTCGTCGAGCCAACACCAACCGTCCGCCAGCACTCCCCGCAGACTAGAGCCGGTCGAGCCCTTCCGTGCCGATCACCGGGTTCCACGGCAAGAGCTCGTATTGCGCCATCGCCAAGCGCGTAAACGGGTCGCCATCGCGAATGCGATCCAACGCTGTGCGCATGTCCTCACCGTCGGGGATGCGCAGCAGCAGCGCACCACCGGTGCGCGGATCGAACGGACCCGACGCCAGCAGCAGCCCCTGGGCCTTGAGTTCCTTCAGGTAGGCCCGGTGCTCCTCGACATGCGGAGCGATCTCTTCGAACGGGCGACGATAGCGGATGATGGCGAGTGCATACATGCGGGGAATGGAACGCCCCGCTCCGGTGGAGTCAACTCATGCCGCACCGCCCGTTCGCCCCACGTTCGTCGCACGCGCTACCGTTTGGCGGTGAGCGCCTCACGCAACGCCTGCCACGGCAGTATCGCGCAGCCGTGACGCCCCGGGAACGGGGCGACGCCCAGCAACGGCGTCAGCGCCGGCGGCAGCACCGACTCCACGCTCGCTTCCGCCCCCGACGCGTGCAGCATGCGATCCACGGCATCCGCCACCGCCAGCGCCTCGCCTGCCGCGAGCCCCAGCACTGCTTCGGTCATCATCGAGGCCGACGCCGTGGCGATCGAGCAGCCGCGACCGGTGAACGCCACGTCGCGCACCACGTCACCGTCGAGGAGCACCATGACGCTGATCTCATCGCCGCACACCGGATTCCGGCGGGCGCCGCTCGCCGTGGGCGTCTCGAGCACGCGCCGGTTGTGCGGCGCCCGATGATGCGCCAGCAGCGCGTCCTGATACATCGCCGCGATGCTCGCCGTGAACGGCGCCACGGTGCTCATCGGCCGCGATCCGCCTCGGCGTGCCGCTCGCGTGGCCGGCTCAATCGACGGTCGCGAACAGCTGCTGCGCCGCCGTGAGGGCGCCGACCAGCGCATCGACGTCGCTGCCGTCGCTGTACACGTAGAAGCTGGCCCGCGCCGTGGCGCTCACACCCAGTCGCCGCATGAGCGGCTGCGCGCAGTGATGGCCGGCCCGGATGCAGACCCCGTGCTGATCGAGAATTGTCGCCAGGTCGTGCGGGTGCACGTCGGCCAGCGAGAAACTGAGCACGCCGCTGCGTTGGGCTGGCGGCGGCCCGTACACGGTCACCCCCGGCAGGGCCCGTACGCGGGCCTCAGCGGCCTCCAGCAGCGCGATCTCGTGCGCGCGCACGTTGGCCATACCCAAGCCGTCCAGATAGCGCACCGCGGCCGCCAGGGCCACCGCATCGGCCGCGTTCGGGGTCCCGGCCTCGAACTTGTGCGGCAACACGTTCCACGTGCTGTCGGTGTCGCGCACCCACTCGATCATGTCGCCGCCGAACTGGTACGGCGGCATAGCCTCCAGCAGTTTCCGACGCCCCACCAGCACGCCGATGCCCATCGGGCCCAGCAGCTTGTGGCCGCTGAACGCGTAGAAGTCGATGTCCAGCGTATCGAAGTGCACCGGCAGGTGCGGCACCGCCTGCGCGCCATCCACCACGATCACCGCCGCCGAGCGCGAGCGCACGATGCGCACCACGTCGTGCAACGGGGTGATCGAACCCACCGCGTTCGACACATGGGTGATCGCCACGATCTTGGTGTGCGCGCCGACCACGTCGCGCAGCATGTCGAGATCGATCGTCTGCGTGGGCGTGAGCTCCACGATGCGGAGCGTGGCCCCGGTGCGCAGCGCGAGCTGCTGCCACGGCACGAAGTTGGCATGGTGCTCGAGGGCCGTGACCACGATCTCATCACCGGGGCCCACATGCGCGTCCCCCCAGCTCGACGCCACGAGGTTCATCGACTCGGTGGTGCCGCGCGTGAAGATCAGGCAGTCGGCATCGGCCACGCCCACGAATCGCGCGATGGTGGCGCGGGCATCGTGATAGGCATCGGTGGCGAGCGCCGAGAGCGCGTACGCCCCACGATGTGGGTTGGCGTTCGACGTCTCGTAGAAATAACGCAAGGCATCGAGCACCACTGCCGGCTTCTGCGACGTGGCCGCCGAGTCGAGGTAGTGCAGCGCCGGGTTGGCGGCGAGCAACGGGAAATCAGCGCGGGGCGCCAGAGACATGAGCGACATACAACCTCTCGAAAAGCGAACAGGCCGCCGACGGGCTACGTACGACGCGGCCCGACAAAGACATCACCATCCGCGACCTGGACGGGATACGTCCCCAGATCATCGGTGGATGGACCGGAGAGCACCGCACCGGTCCGCACATCGAAGCGTGCGCCATGCCACGGACACTCGAGCACGCACGGCTCGACCAGATCGCCGCCGGAAATCGCGAAGTCGCGATGCGGACAGCGATCGTCCACGGCATGCACCTCGTTTCCGTTTCGCACCAGACAGACCCGCCGGCCGTCGCTCATGACCACGCCCAGCGGCAGTCCGGTGTCGATGTCCTGCAGCGCCGCCGCTCGGACGAATCCGTCGCCGACGACCTCGTCGTTCACGCTCATGCCTCGGTGCTCACCGACGGCACCGCATCGATCGGGCCGTCGTCGAGCGCGGCCTTGAGCGTATGCCATGCCAGCGACGCGCACTTCACACGCACCGGAAAGCGCGACACGCCGGAAAACACCACGAGCTGCCCCAGATCCTTGCCGCCGCCGGCATCCTGCCCCAGCACCAGCGCATGAAAGCGCGTGAACAGCGCCTCCGCCTCCTCGCGCGTCTTCCCCTTCACCACTGCTGTCATGAGCGACGCCGATGCCTTGGAAATCGCGCAGCCGTGGCCGGTGAACTTCACGTCGGTGATCACATCACCATCCACGTGCAACGCCACATGGACTTCATCACCGCACAACGGATTCTTGCCATCCGCCGCCCGGTTGGCGCCATCGAGCGCGCCGAAGTTCCGCGGCTTGCGGTTGTGATCGAGAATGACGGATTGGTAGAGCTCTTGTAAGTCTGACATGATGCCCGAAGAATGTCGGTGAGTTCCGGGTGGTGAGTTCAAGTTCCGGGTCGTGAGTACTCACCACTCCGAACTTCAACTCACAACTCCAAGCTCACGAAGACTCAGTGGTGGGTCTCACCAGTAAACCGCACCATCGTCAACTGCTCCAGCGCTTCCTTGACCGCCTCGTTCTCGATCGTCTCGAGCACATCGGCGGCAAAAGCGTACATGAGCAGCTGGCGCGCCAGCAGCTGGCCCACGCCGCGGCTCTTCAGGTAGAACAGCGACGTCTCGTCGATGCGCCCCACCGTGGCGCCGTGCGTGCACTTCACATCGTCGGCGAAGATCTCCAGCTGCGGCTTCGTGTCGATCTGCGCATCCTTCGACAGCAGCAGCGGATTCTGCGTCTGCTTGCCGTCGGTCTGCTGCGCCGCGGGGTGCACGTACACCTTGCCGTTGAACACGCCGTTCGATGAATCATC
>Ga0114970_10000894_pt1 | contig 22591 bp, 16 predicted proteins | sample M_140205_XF_Meta_FD_87030 | JGI IMG/M metagenome (GOLD analysis project Ga0114970, IMG submission 87030) | Freshwater microbial communities from Lake Montjoie, Canada to study carbon cycling - M_140205_XF_MetaG | ecosystem: Environmental > Aquatic > Freshwater > Lake | place: Lake Montjoie...
GACCATTTTTTTGAGCCGCTCTTTGAGCGGCCCCCACCATGCAAAGCGTTGTGTTTTCATCAGCACGGAACCATGCCGCAACCTTTGCCATTTGCCAATCGACAGGTTTTCAAACACGACCTAGTTCCAATTCCGCCTGACGATTGATCATCTCGACAAGGAACATCCGTGTGATCCGGTCGTCTTCGACAATGCCGATCCTTACTTTTTTGTGGGTTTCGTTTTTAAAAATCGTATGAGGTTTCCTGAACCGGCATGGCTACGCCGCTTGGCCTACTAATTCAGACTGGCCACGATTTTTAATGTAGCCAACCTAGCTACCACTGGAGCATGCAGGGCAGATTGTTTGGATGAAATTGACGCCGGCCATGCGAAGCATGTACTCATCCCAGCGAAACCATTCTCCCGTCGGGACTCTCAGGTTTTCACATATGGCACAAGTGTCAGTGAAGTCAGATTCATGAACCTGCCGGACAGTGGAATCGCAAGGTTGTTCACTGTCCTGATTCCCATTTTTTAATCCTGTACATTCAGGATAATGGTGCGATGCACACTTCGAGCATAGTGTGTGGCTAAGTTTTATACCAACTTGGCACCCTAAAAACCGGTCCCAACGCAGCCATTCCCCCGTGGAGGTATGCACTTTCTCGCAAATAAGACAGGTCTTAAGACCCGCTTGTTCGTAAAACCGAGTAAAATAGACGACGTGTCTTTGATAAAAATTTAAGGCCAGTCCAATGTCATCAAGCACATCTTCCAGCAAACCCACCGCAAGTCTGGTAAACTGCCGTTCAGCCGGCAGAATAACAATAAGAGTCGCTTGATTCCACCTGCCGCTTTCTGCGTGGTTTAACAGCGTGCTAACCGCCATACATAGAACCGTGCACGTCCCGATGATCTTGTTGATGAATACGGGCTTGCCTGGTGAAAATGGTTCGCTTTTGAAGCGATCGATGATGCTCTCCGCCACCACTTTGGCGATAAGATGGCTGCTTTTGTATTGAGATTCATGAGCAGCAGCCTGCGTCATGAGCACAGCGCCGAGCGCCTGGGTCACCTCACAGCTTCTACGCAGAAGCCGATGAATGCCCCATTGCGACGGTTCCAGTGGCTCAGCGATTTCGGCCCCTGTCACAGGAGTGAGGAAAGGTGACATCGTTTCTTATTTGTAGGGTTTAAATATGATGTGCCTATTCGGCTCCATCTTCACACTCACGATCTTCAAGATCATGAGTTGTGCGTTTCATTGCGCCGGGGAGACTTGGGGTCTTTCGTGCAGGTTGCCGGGGCAGGAGTTGCTGCCAAACCTTCATGGCTAAGGGGTAACATGCACCCCGAGCTACGAGTTTTTTACTCTTGTATTCACTATCGTCTTGGTTGTTCATTGTATTTTCTATACAAAAAACATTTCATAGACTATAGCCACCAAACAAATGGGTTAGCCCAATTGGCAGGACACGGAGAGAACGAGACGGCTGGCGGTGCCGCTGGCGGACGGGCAGGAGTGCCCATCTTACCTCAAACCACCCCTCACCACGCATCCGTCCGGAACGGTGTGGCAGGCAGGCCGTCCTGGTTGAACAAGTTCGCCCATTGGAAGGCATTGCTCCATGCGTAACGCACGGCGGCGGGTTGCAGCACGTCTTTGCTGGAAACCACCACGCTGTCACCCTCGATGGCGGCATCCGCCCAGACGAATTTCTTATCCGCACCGGCGATCATGAAGCCTTGAAGCTTGTCGCCATTCTTGAAGGCCAGTCCTTTGCCCGTGTGCTTGAACTTCAGCGTCACCTTGCCGCCAGCGATGCTGTGGGAAGCGAGTTGCGGCCCGAGGTATTCGTTCCCTTTGTCATAAGCCACCGCCTGCGCCACCTGCACGGCACGTGCACCGTAGCCAGACTTATTCGGCGGATGAATGCCGTTGCCTAGATCACTGCTGATGACCATGTGCGTGTTCGGATACTTCATGAGCTGCTCAAAGGCCACATGCGAGTATTCCCGGTCAGGTGCATTCGGCATCTCCTTCGGCAGAGCAGTGAATTTCTCAGCCAAACGATTCATCGGCTGCGAATAATCGAAAGCGCAACAGCCACCGCTGGGCTTCTGCACATAGAGGAAGGGGAAATCGCCCTGCCCCCAGGCCTTGCGCCAGCCGCCGATGAGTGCACCCATTAGCGTCACTTGATCGACGCCGACGATATTTGTGCGGCTCTCACCTTGGTCCCACAGCACGCCTTTAATGCCATAGCCGACATAGGGGCGAACAAAGGCTTCGAAGAGCTGTCCCACTTTGCCCGTGTTCGTTTCACCGGCCTTGCCCACGGGTTGTGGGCCACGCAGTCCGCGTGGAGCCTCCTTGCCTTCCTTCTTCGCGGCTTCGGCGACGACTTTCCACTTGGCAAACTCCACATCAAACTTCGCCTTATCCACGGCATACTTCGCCACCAGCTCGTCATACTTGTAAGTGGGTGCAAACTTCTTCACCGCCTCCGCACACGCGGCATCACTGCGATACATTTCCTCGCTCAGCCAGAAGCCGGAAGGCGTGCCGCCCACCGCACCCACCATGAGGCCCACGGGTACATTGATCTCCTTCTGCAAAGCGAAGCCAAAGGAGAACAGCAGCGCACTGAATTTCGGATTCGTTTCCGGTGTGGAGAGCTCCCAGGTGGCACCTGCGTCTTTGCGCAGCAGACGAAGCTGCGGGTAGCTCTTTTGCGCCGCTTCCGCCAGCACCGGATCACCCGCCGTGTAGCTGGCGACGACCATATCCATGTTCGACTGCCCAGAGCCGACCCATACATCCCCCACCAGCACGTCATCGATCTTCTGGCTGCCAATCGTCAGCGTACGCGGTTCTGCGCTGAATCGCATCGCATCCAGCTTTACCTGCCAAGCCCCTTTTTCATCCGCCGTTGCCGACTTCGACTGCCCAGCAAAGGAAACCTCCACCTTCTCGCCCGGAGCCGCTGTGCCCCAGACTGGCATCGCCATGCCTCGTTGCAGCACCATGTGCGGCGTGAAGACCTTGGACAGCTTAACCTCGGCATGCAACGTGGTGGCGGCAATGAGAGGCAGGAACAGCAACAGAACGCGGAGTGATTTCATGAGGACAGATCAAACGCAGGGCGCGGCGGAATCTTCTCCGCATCTCCACGGCTTCATCACTCCAAGTCTCCGCCACTCCTCGTCACCCATCCTCCGTCTTCAATCCTTCCACTGAAACAGCGCCACCGTCAGCAGCGCGCCACCTACCCATAACCACAACGTATCAGTGACCAGATACGAGCAGGCCAGCAAAGCCGCGCCCATGATCATCTTCCGCACCGAGCCCATGCTCTTCCCAAACAGCAGCGCTCCCATGCCGATGGCACCGAAGATCAGAGACCCAAAGAAGTCGGCGGAGGAAGGCATGAGATTGCAACGCCGTCACCTCGCCGGCCTTGCAGTGCTTTCATCAGCCTTGGTGTGTGCTCACACGATCTCCGGCACGACAAACGGCGCACGATACTTGTCCTTGAGCATCGCGTTCGCGGCGTCGTGATCGATGAAGCGTTCGGCTTTGCCATCCATCTTCAAACTCACGCCAAGGGTGAGCTTGTCCTTGCTGAGATCGACTTCGTTCATCGCCAGATGCTCCTTCATGCGCTCAAAGGACTCGGTGCCGAGCTTGTCGCCTTTGATCTTCTCCAGAATCGCATCGGGTGATTCTTTGGCACCGAGACGGTAGGAGATGTTGCCGGTGTGGCAGAGGGCACTGGAAAGGTGGCCTTCGAGAATGTCGGCGTTCAGATCCTCCACACGGCGGCTGCGGCAGGCGTTGATGAAGTTTTTGAAGTGGTCCTCGCTGCCTTCGAACTTCTTCACTTCCTTGCCCTCTTTGTCGAACACGACCGCACCCGAGTAGCTCGGCACCACAACAGTGCCGCCCTCGCATTCGACGATCACGCCGACGCCGGCTCCCGTCACACCTTCTTTGCCGTCCTTGCCCGGATTCGGCTGGAACTTCACGCCTTTGCTCGTCTGCATGAGCTTGTCCATGTTCTTGCCTTCCTTCGATTCCGCCAAACCGCGCACTTCAAAGATCAGCGGCGCCTTCTCATAGCCGTGATAAATGATCTGCGTGTTCGCCGTCTCGCCATCGTCCTCGTAACCAAGACGACCGCCAACGCTCCACACGCTGGGAGACAATTCCATCTCGCCGAGGAACCAACGCGCGATGTCCATCTGATGAATGCCCTGATTGCCGAGGTCGCCGTTGCCGTAGTCCCATGTCCAATGCCAGTCATAGTGCAGCTTCTTGCGCGTAAGCGGCTTCTTCGGACCGGGACCACACCAGAGATCGAAATCCACCGTGTCAGGCACCGGTTGCTCGCCTTCGCTTTTGCCGATGCTGGGACGGCGTTTGTAGCACAGACCACGTGAGAGGAGAATCTTACCGAGATTGCCTTCCTGCACATACTTCACCGCCTCGGCGATGCCTTTGCGGCTGGAACGTGACTGCGTGCCCGTCTGCACGATCTTGGAATACTTGCGCGCCGCATTGACGATCTGCCGCCCTTCCCACACGCAATGCGAAACAGGCTTCTCAACATACACATCCTTGCCCGCCTGAATCGCCCAGATGGAAGCCAGCGCATGCCAGTGATTCGGTGTGGCGATGCTCACCGCGTCGATGCTCTTGTCATCGAAGACCTTCCGCATGTCCGTGTACTGCGTGACCTTGATCTTCTCCTTGTCCAGCGCCTGCACGTGCTTGCTCATCACGTTGCTATCGACATCACACAACGCCGCGATGCGCACGCCTTCATTCTTCAATCCCTTGTAGCCACTGATATGTGATCCACCGCGTCCGCCAAAGCCGATGACAGCCATGTTGATCGTGTCGCCTGGACTTTTCTGCGCCCAGGAGGTTTTGGCGATGTAGAAAACGCCGGTGGAAGCGGCGACGGACTGTTTGAGGAAGGAGCGGCGGTTGGTCATGGTGCTGAACAAACGCAGCCAGCACCGCAGCCTTTCCTTTTTGACAAAGACTTAGCCATCCGTTCTTTGAACTCAATCATGCACGCGCTCATCCTCTGCCTATCGTCGTTCGTCCTTTTATCCTCGTCCTTCGCAGCGAAGCCCAACGTCCTCTTCATCCTCTGCGACGACCTGCGTCCCGGTGCACTCGGCTGCTACGGCTCTAAACACGTCAAAACACCGAACATCGACCGTCTCGCGAATGAAGGTGTGCGTTTTGCCAACACCTTTTGCACAACCTCGCTCTGCTCGCCGAGTCGTGCATCCATTCTCAGTGGCCTCTACGCGCACGCACACGGCGTCACCAATAACTTCACCGAGTATCCCGCCACGATGCCGAGTTTTCCCGGCCTGCTGCACGATGCCGGCTACGCCACGTCCTACTTCGGTAAATACCACATGGGCGAAGAGAACGACGAGCCACGCCCCGGTTTCGACACCTTCGTGACGCACAAAGGTCAGGGCAAATACTTCGACACCGAGTGGAACCTCAACGGCAAGAAGCGCGAGGTCATCAAAGGCTACTACACCACCGTCGTCACTGATCTGGCGATGGACTGGCTCAAGCAGCAAAGCGCCGACAAACCCTGGTGCGCCTTCATCGGCCACAAGGCCCCGCACAGCTTCTACACGCCGGAGCCGAAGTATGAGCACAGCTTTGACAACGTGCCCGTCCCCTACCCCGCCACCGCCTTCCAGCTCGATGACAAACCCACATGGATCAAGCAACGCCTCGACACCTGGCATGGCATCTACGGCCCGCTGTTCGAGTGGCGGAAGAAGTTCCCCGATGAACGACCCGAAGCCGTGAAGGATTTCGAAAACATGGTCCATGGCTACTGGGGCACCGTCTTGAGCGTCGATGACAGCGTCGCCCGCATGCGCGCATGGCTCGAAGAAACTAAGCAACTCGACAACACCATCATTATCTTCATGGGCGACAACGGCCTGCTCGAAGGCGAACACGGCATGGTCGATAAACGCACCGCGCACGAGCCCAGCCTGCGCATTCCGCTCGTTGTGCGCTATCCACAGCTCACACAGGCCGCCAAAGTCATCCCGCAGCAGGTCCTCACCGTCGATATGGCCTCCAGCGTTCTCGAAATCTGCGGAGCGCCCGCCTTGCCGAAGACCCATGGCAAATCCTGGGTCAAGCTCGTGCAAAACGGCGATCCAGATTGGCGCACGAGTTGGTTCTACCACTACAACTACGAAAAGCAGTTCCCCTACACGCCGAACGTCCGCGCCATTCGCTCCGATGACTGGAAATACATTCACTACCCGCACGGCGATGGCTCGCCCGACAAACACATGGCCGAGCTTTACGATCTGAAAAACGATCCCGGCGAGACCAAGAATCTCATCACCAAACCCGAATGGGCCGCCAAGGTGAAGGAGCTTCAGGGCGAACTCGCCAAACTAATGCTCACTACCGGCCTCGAAGACAAGACCGACATAATGCCCCTCGATGAAGGTGTGAAGAGCGCTCTGCCCGACGCAAAGATTCGTTAAGCCGCTTTCCGCGCAGTCATTAGCCCAAGGCATTACGATGCGCGTTCGGCATCATGCCGCTGTAACAGCCTGTCACAATCACAAAGCGCACAAGCTCTCCGCAATAGCTGCTGCCAGCGCATCCGCAGCAGGCGGATGAAACCGGAAGAACAACTCAGGCTCCACGAGTTCCAATTCCATCAGCGCTAGCGCCCCCGAATCATCTCGCACTGCATCCACGCGTGCATAGAGCGGCATTTGCGGACAAGCGGCGACGGCGCGCTCGGCAAAGTTGATTTCGTCCGCTGTCGGCATGTGAGGATGCACGGTGCCGCCATGGTCATCCTGCACGCGGAAGTCACCCTGCTTCGCAATTTTCCGCACCGCATGAGTGCAGCGACCACCGATGACCATCAGCGAAAGCTCTCCCTGCGTCAGCACACTACCAAGGAACGGCTGCACCATCATCGACTCCTCGCGCAGCAATTCTCGCAACACCGCCTCATGCACATCAAGGTTCGCATCGTTCAGCCGATAAGTGTGCCTCGCCGCACCCGACACCGCCGGTTTTAAAATCGCTTCAGCCCATCCATTCGCCTCCATCACCTCACGCAGCGTCGTCTTTTCACCGCGCTCAATGAACTGCGTCACCGGCACATTCACCCCGCGCTCGGTGAGTTCGCGCAGGTAATGCTTGTCCACATTCCAACGCACCAACTCCGGCACATTGAAGAACTTCAGCCCACTCACAACACGATCCATCCAAGCCGAAAACTCGGCGAATCGGTCAAAGTAATCCCACGTCGAACGAAACACAGCAGAGCGAGCCCGTTTCCAGTCAAACTCCGCATTCGACCACGCCACTCGCTTCGTACGTAACCCTCGTGCCGCCAATCCCGCCATCAACAGCCGCTCCTCGCCGAGTATGTTCGCTTGATACCAGTTCGTTTCGTCGGGCACTTCGTAGCGTTCGTCGGTGAGGATGATAATATCGTAGTCTTCCATGTGATTTCAGTCTGTGCGCCCGGCACTCACAGGCAATCGACCTTTTTTGACATTTTTTCGGCAGGGTCCGTCCACTCCGGGAGTTAAGAGGATGAACACGTCATGCCTGAAACCTCTCCCATCCCTGAAAGCGACTTCCTGCGGCTCTTTGTGAAGCATGAGCAGGCGCTACGGGCGTTTGCGCGGGTGATGCTACCGACTTGGGAATCGGTGGATGAGGTGATGCAGGAGTCCAGTGTGGTGATGTGGAAGAAACTTTCTCAACTCGATGCGGCGGACAACTTTTTGCCCTGGGCCAAGATGATCGTGCGCTTCGAGTCGCTGCGGCTGCGTCGGGATCATGCGCGGGATCGGCATGTGTTTGGTGATGACGTGATCGAACTGCTGGCCAATGAAGCGGCCGAAGTGGATGAGGATGTCTGGGAGCTGGAACGCGAAGCTCTGCGTGGATGCCTGGCGCAGATGGCGGTGCATCATCGTGAGTTGGTGCTGGCTCCGTATGCGGGCGAGGGACGTGTGACAAGGCTCGCCGAGGAAACCGGACGCACGATCAACAGTCTCTACAAGCTCCTCGGACGCCTGCGCGAAAAGCTGGCGCAGTGCGTCCAAAACAAAGTCGCCAACCCAAGCATGTCATGAGTGAATCATCCTCCAACCCACCCAATCGCGCCCGCTGGTGCGAGCTGATCGAGCTGCATTTGCTGGGAACGATTTCCAAAGACGATGCCATCGAGCTGGAAGCCATTTTGGCATCGAGTCGCGATGCGCGTGAGGATTATCGGCAACGCTGCAACGTCGATGCAGCGCTCCGTCAAGAAGCCGCAGCACAAGCGATGCCGACTCGTGTGACTGCACCAAAACCCGCCCGCTGGCTGACATGGCGTCCGCTCACCGCAGCGGCGGCGGGCATTGTGTTTGGCATGTTTTGCACGTCGGTGGTGTTTGGATTCGTCGTTCAGCGTGGCTTGGAAAAGAAGACGCCACTGGCAGTGTTTCAGCCGAGCTTTGAAGATGCTCAAATGCCGTTGGCGAAGGGTTTTCCAGATGGTTCTTCGCATTGGGGTGGTGATGAAGCGCACGTCGTGATGGCGGAGAATGGAATCCAAGCCAAGGAAGGAAAATTCATGTTACGGCTGGAGGCATCGCCCAGAGGTTCACCTCGCGTCGTCTATCAGGTGCTCGACCTGACATCGCTGCCATCGGGCTCGGGCGGCGAGATGAGAGAGATTGAAATCACAGCCTCATTCGCTGCGGCGGATGCTGAGTCTGCGATGCGCTACATCATTCGTGCGTTTGCGGTTTCGGAGACGCGTGAGCATCTCGATGCAGCGTGGTTTGATCACCGGGATGAAGCCATTGCCTCGGCCACGCGTGGCTTGGATGTGATGCCAGGAAGCAAAGGCTGGCAGACCATGGGTTTGAAGATTCAGGTGCCACGCACTGCTCGCAGCCTCGTGCTCTTCTTTGGTGTGCGCACGCCGGACAAGACCTTGCCAAAGGCAGCGCACTACCTGGATGACGTGCAGGTGTCTTTGATCGAACCGCAGCCACTTCCCTGAACAAACTGGCTTCGGCTTTAACCGAAGCTCTAAACCCCAAGCATGCAGCTAAAGCAGCAACCACTTTCCAAATCATGAAAACACACTCCACACCCGTCATTGATCGTCGCCATTTCCTTCGTGGACTTGGCATTTCACTCGCGCTTCCGGCCTTTGACAGCCTCAATGTCGGCTTCGCGGCCACCGCTCCGAAGGCTGATCCGCGCCGCCTGATTTGCATTGGCAATCATCTTGGTTTCTGGCCGGGCGGCTTCTTTCCGACGGCGGAAGGGCGTGACTACGCGATCAGTCAGACGCTGGCTCCGTTGCAGGACTATCGCTCGGACTTCACGGTCTTTTCGCATCTGGATCATGGTGTGAAGGGCGGGCATGGCGCGGTGCACGCGTTTCTAACGGGTGTGAAAAAAGATGAGTCGCCTGGCTTTGCGGAGAAGAACATTTCGATTGATCAGGTGGCGGCGGAGCATGTCGGCGCAGCGACGAGGTATCCGTCGATCACAGCGGGTATCGGTGAAGGCACCGACATGTGCTGGAACCGCGCGGGCGTGCATCTTCCGCCGGTGAACAATCCAGCGCGTTTGTTTGAGGCGTTGTTTGTCGAAGCGACTGCGGATGAGAAAGCATCGGAGCGCGGCCGCTTGTCGAATCGGTCCAGCGTGCTCGATGCCTTGCGCGAGTCGGCGAAATTCTTGGCAGGCAATCTTGATGCATCGGACCGCAGCAAGCTCGATCAGTATTTGACCTCGGTGCGCGATGTGGAGCGTCGGTTGCAGATGTCCGATGCTTGGCTGGACAAACCGAAACCAAAGTCGCCGATTGATGCGATCAAGGATGAGGAGAGGATGGAGATCGAGGAAATCCCGCTGTTCATGGACTTGATGACGCTGGCACTGCAAACGGACTCAACACGCGTGGCGACCTTTGAAGTCCCGCTCGGATTCCACACCAATGATCTCGATGTCGGCAGCTACCATGGCCTGTCGCATCACAGCAAGCAGGAGGGTTTGCTGACTCAGTTGCAGATCGTGGAGAAGTATCTGATGACGCAGTTCGCGCACTTGCTTGGCAAGTTGAAGGAAGCGGGATTGATGGACAGCACGCTGGTGGTGATCGGCACCGGCATGGGCAATGCCTCGAACCATTCAAATCGTGATTTGCCGGTGCTGCTCGCGGGGGGGGGCATCAAGCACCAGGGACATCTGGTGTGCCCGGAGGAGGATCACAAACGCATCCAGCTTTCCAATCTCTGGTTATCCACGCTCCAGTGGTTCGGCGTTGAGCGTGAGCGTTTTGGCCGCAGCACAGGTACGTTCTCACCGATGAAAATTGGCTAAACACAAAGTGCCTTCCGCTTTCGCTGAATCTTTGAACTCATGATGCGGCTAAAGCCGCAACCACTTTCACCCCGCACCCATGAAAATATTTCACTCCCGACGCTTCTTGATCGTCGCCTCCTTGGCAGCTTGCTCAGTCGCATCCGCCGCTCCTTCCCCCGAGTTCCTCAAAACCTACTGCATCAACTGCCACGGCGCAGAGAAACAAAAAGGCGACGTGCGCTTTGATGCTCTCACCGCAGAGATCAAAGACCCGGACGATGCCTTGCTCTGGCAGGACATTCTTGATCAGCTCAATCAAGGCGACATGCCGCCGAAGAAGGAGAAGCAGCCGCAGAAGCCGGAACTGCTCGCAGCAGTGGATGCGATCACCCAATCCATCGCCGATGCCACGCAGCGTTTTAAAGCGACGGGAGCGCACACGGTGCTGCGTCGGCTCAACACCTTCGAGTATCGAAACACCATCGGCGATCTGCTGGGATTGAACGTCGCGGGATGGAATCCCAGCGCGGACTTTCCCGCCGAGGTCCGTGCCGATGGCTTCGACAATAACAGCGCGTCGCAGGTGACTTCCGGCATCTTGCTCGATCACTACTTTGCCGCCGCTGAGGAGGCCATCAAGCGGGCGACCGCGTTTGGCGCGAAACCGGAAATGAAGACCTACACGCAGAAGTCGCCGTTTTACTTCGAAGGCAAGGCAGCACGTGACCTGCCGAAGCTCTTTCGCACGGATCGCTATCGCTGGATTTCGGACAAGGGCTACGATGATCTCGTCGCACGGCATTATCGCGGCGGGCACATTGGATTTGAGCCGATGGTGCGCGGCGGCGCACCGCAGAGCGGACGTTACACCTTACGCATCCAGGCTGCGGCCATCGACCGCACGCATCCCTATGACTTCCTGACGAACTTTCGCAACGGCGACCCCATCGTGATGGAACTCGCTGCGGTGAATCGCGAGGGGAGCGTTGAGAGCACGGGCAACATCACCACGCAGCGCACGCTTGCCCTGGTGGAAATCTCCAGCGACAAGCCGCAGTGGTTCGAGTGGACCGTCGATCTCGAACGCGGCGAGGAACCGGAGGTGCGCTTCCGCAATGGCGCGCCTGCGGCCAAGGCACTGGCCTTCAAGCTGGGCAAAAACGTCAAAGGCCATCCCGAACTGGAAGCGATCGGAAAGCTTGGAAAGGGCGAGATCGCTTTGGCGATGCTCAAGGCCTATCGCGGCCCGAAGCTCCGCATCTGGGAAATGCAGGTAACAGGACCGCAACTCGACCAATGGCCGACATCGGGTCATACCTTGCTCTATGGCAAGCTCACGCCGGATCAAATCAGCCGCGCCAACATCCCCGAGCGTCTGAAAATCTTCGCCGAAGCCTTCCGTCGTCCTTTGGCTCAAGGCGAACTAACGCCCATCGGCAAGCTCATCAATGCCAAACTCGACGCTGGCATGAAGCCGTTGGATGCGCTGCAACTTGGCTTTCAAACCATCCTCTGCTCTCCAGCCTTCCTGCATGTGCATGAAGGCACCGGCAAGCTGAACGACTTCGCGCTCGCATCACGCCTCTCGTATTTCTTCTGGTCCTCCATGCCCGATCAGACGCTGATCCAACTCGCCGCCGCAGGCAAACTACACGAGCCCTCTACGCTGAGCGCACAGGTGGATCGCCTTCTCGCTGATCCGAAGTCACAGCGCTTCGTACAGAACTTCATCCGCCTCTGGCTCAACCTCGATCACATCGGCGAGATGCCGGTTTCCACCGACTTCGTCAGCTTCTTCCGCGACAACATCGACGCCGCCATGCGTGCCGAGACCGAGATGTTCTTCCGCCACATCCTCGACAAGAATCTGCCGCCTCGCGAGTTCCTCTCCGCCAACTACACCTTCCTCAATCGCGAACTCGCCCTGCACTACGGCCTGCCGCCGTTGGAAGGCGTGCAGCTTCGCCAAGTCACGCTGCCCAAAGGCGAGCGCGGCGGCCTGCTCACCCAAGCCTCATTCCTCACCGCCTCCGCGAATGGCGTAGATACATCACCCGTCGTTCGCGGCGTCTATGTTCAGCATAAATTACTCGGCTACACACCGCCGCCGCCACCGCCCGACGTTCCGATCATCGAACCCGATGCCAGCGGAGCTAAAACCATCCGCGAGCAACTCGCCATGCATCGCGAGAACACCACCTGCGCCTCCTGCCATCAAAAGATCGATCCCTTCGGCTTCGCCTTGGAGAACTTCAACGCCATCGGAGGCTGGCGCACGAACTACTCCAACGATCACAAGATCGACCCCAGCGGCGACCTGCCCACCGGCGAGAAGTTCAAAGGCGTCACCGACTTCCGCGCGCTGCTCATCGCAAAGCACGAGCAGTTCACCCGCTCCCTCACCGAGAAGCTCCTCACCTACGCCCTCGCCCGCGGCCCCGAGTTCACCGACCGCGCCGTGATCGACGGCATCGTCAAAGACATCTCCGCCAACCAAGGCGGCTTCAAGGATCTCGTCCGCGCGGTGGTTCTGAGTGATTCTTTTGGGAAGAATTGAGTTCATCCACATCTTGTCTCATTCACCACACTCATGAACATCGCCCGCCGTCTCTTTCTAAAACTCACGCCGCTAATCGTGTGGCGTGGTCCCTCGTTGCTAGCTGCCGAGTCCAAGTCGGCGTCGCTTTTCCTCGGGCAAGGGACGATGTCGGGGGAAGTCACTGATTCAAGCGTGCTGCTGCAAACACGTCTGACCCTGACTACGCAACTTAATGCTGACCGTGATCTGCCGGGAACTGCAGGCGTGGCGTGTTTTGAATGGAGCACCAAGGAAGACTTCAGCGATGCGCAGCGCACGCCGTTTCAACCGGCGGCTGATAAGCATGACTTCATCGTGCGGGCTGAGCTCACCGGCCTGAAGCCGAACACGACATACCATTACCGCGCCAGCTATGGAGCCACGGAGACGATGGCTCAGGCGGGACCGAGTTGTTCGTTCAAAACCTTGGTCAGTGGCACCATCGATACGCCGGTGCGTTTCATTGTCGGCAGTTGCATGAACTACAATAAGTTCATGCTCGGCAAGCAGGGTAAAGCCAGCGGCCCCGAGACAGCCACGGACGAGGACAAAGGCCTCGGCTATCCATCCTTTGACTCGATGCTGAAACTGCGCCCGGACTTTTTTGTGGGCACGGGCGACATCGTTTATTACGATCACCCTCTGCGTGTAGCGAAGACCGTTCCACAACTGCGTCAATGCTGGCACGAGCAGTTTCGGTTTCCGCGCATGATCGAGTTCTTCCGCCGCGTGCCGACTTATTGGTCCAAGGACGACCACGACTTCCGCTACAACGAATCCGACAACTCTACCGATGATCTGCCGTTGCCAAAAACGGGCATCGACATGTTCCGCGAGCAGTTGCCCATGCTGGCTGCCGATAGCGATAAGCCGACCTATCGCACGCATCGTGTCAGCAAAGATCTACAAATCTGGCTCACCGAGGGACGCGACTACCGCTCACCCAATGAGATGGCCGACGGCCCCGAAAAATCGATCTGGGGCACCGAGCAGCGCGAGTGGCTGAAGAGCACCCTGAAGGCCAGCGATGCCAAATGGAAGATCCTCATCTCGCCCACTCCAATGGTCGGACCCGATGACCTCAAGAAGATCGACAACCACGCCGATCTCCACGGCTTCCGCCACGAAGCGAATGCCTTCTTTACCTGGCTCAAGGAGAACCAAATCAATAACCTCAAACTCATCTGCGGCGACCGTCATTGGCAATACCACAGCATCCATCCGTCCGGCATCGAAGAGTTCGCCTGCGGAGCACTGAACGATGAAAACTCCCGCATGGGCGTCGCCCCCGGCGATCAAAAAGGCTCTGACCCGCAAGCACTCGTCAGACAACTTTACACCTCCCCCACACCCAACGGCGGCTTTCTGCAAATCACAGCCGGAGATGAGCTGACCTTCGAGCACTTCAATTCACGAGGGAAGAGCCTCTACCGCGTCGTACGGTAACCTCTAATCAGCCGATTCGGGGGAGAATGCCACTCTGCCCAACCGCGACGATCACCGATCACAAAGGTGCGCTAGTTTCGCCGCTCATCAGCAGCGCGATCTTACCGCTACGACACGCAAACTTTCCACCCTAACGTTTTGCATGACTTCCAAGGGGGCTACGTTCTGATTCTCATGCTTCGCCTCAACATCTCTCTCGTCCTCGCATCATCGCTGATGCTCGCTGCCTCAGCGTTCGCTGTCGAAGCGATTGAGCAGGATGCCAAATTCACTGCGGTAGCCCAGCGATTCCAAAATGATTTCGGACTCTCATTGAAGCTCGCGCAGGCCGATGATCCGGTATTTGCCAAGAACCATGTCGTGAGCCCGCTCAAGCCAGAGCATCTCGACCATGCACTGCAAATTCTCACCTGGGTGGAGGCGGAATTGAAGCGCTACCCCGCTGGCTTCGTGAAGAAGCACAGCCCCAAGAATCTAGTCATCGCAAACGCCTACATCTCCAAGACCGCCAAAGGCCCTGCACTGACTTATTCGCCGACGCTCATCGCGGAGAAGTCCAGCGACGCGATCCTTGTGACCGTGCCGACGACGATGACGCCGACCATAGAAATTCTCGGCCGAGGCTACCTGCATCAAATGCTTTTCACCAACATCTTAGCGAATGTGAAGGACGCAGATTCACCCATCAATCTGGCGCACTGGAAAACACTGGAGTCCGATGACTCAAAGCTCGAAACCATACCCGCTAAAAATCTCGTCAAGTCGAGCAATGGCCGCGAAGGCCTCTACAAGATGCTTTGGGATGCCTGGGAGTTCAACGAACTGACCAACATCGCCAAGACGGACCCCAAAGCGAAACAACGCATCGATCTCATGAAGGGGTTGATGACCTCACTCGATCCGCAATTCGACGAGGCCTTTTGGACCGCTCTTGCTGTCGTGCCGGAGGAGCAGCGCACCATTTGCCTCAATGATCTGACCGACACGCAAAGCAATGCCAAGATCAAGGCCGACCCCGAGATCCAAAGCGACATCAGCAAGCTGGAGAAGCAATGGGGCTTCAAAGTGCTCTGGGAACCCGGCTCTGCCGCACCACCGATGCCAGTGAAGGTGCGGCTCGAATACTCCTACTTCACCGACAAGAAGCTGAATGAGTTGAAAGCGTTCATCCGCATGTGCCGCGAGCAGTTGGAGATTTATCCCGAGCAGATCACCAAGCGACTCAATGTGAAGAACCTCTACATGCTCGACACATTCAATTTCCGAGGCGCAGGTGTCGCCGGACAAGGCATGAGCTGGCTGCCGCAGGTCTCCTTTGCCTATGGCCTCCGCAGCTTTGATCCAGCAGCCGTCAAATCCATGGACTTCCTCCGCCGCACCATTCATCACGAAGTGCTGCACCTCATGGACCGCCAGTTTTCCAAAGAAGGCGGCCCCATTTACGGCTCCAATTGGGACAGCCTCAATCAAGAGGGATTCCACTACAAAATTGGCAGTCCAGGCGCTCTGAATAGCCCCAGCCAACTACGCTTCTACAAAGACAACACCAAGTGGCAGGGCTTTGCCGAACCCTACGGCATGAACATCGCCACCGACGACCGCGCCACCCTCTACGGTCGCCTGATGACCGCCCACCTCGCCGATGAAGGCCGCGGCGATCAACCCTTCCTCGAAAAACTCCAGTCCGACAAAATCCTCAGAGCCAAAGCGAATCTCCTCATCAAATTCTTTCGGTCTCTCCAACTAGAACTGGCCATTCCCAAACCCAATCCGTGGTCTTCGAGGCTCGAAGCTGTTTTAGAGAACTGAAACCTGATCAGGTGGTTCTATTCGATATAGTTCCATGAATGTTCGAGCCAGAGATGTTGGCCGCTATTTGAGGATTCAAATGCCCTAACTGAAATATCAAGATCGTCTCAGAGCCAAGATAATCGGCAACAAGGTGTCTTTAGACTGCTCTATTCGTGTTAGCCGCAAGGTGCAGCCGGTGACAATTGATACGATGAAGAAATGAGTCGCTAGCGATCCTTGCCTCACAAACTCCCGCAAGGCTGCTTCCAGCCGTACCGTTGTATCGCACCTCATGATTTCCCGTCTCTTTTTACTTTCCGTGTGTCTCGTTTGTTGCGCCGATCGCCTCTCCGCTGCTGACACGCCACCCAACATCATCGTCATGCTCATCGACGACATGGGCTGGACCGACCTCGGGTGTTATGGATCGAAGTATTACGAGACGCCGCACATCGACCAACTTGCTAAAGACGGCATGCGCTTCACGCAGGCGTATTCGGCATGCACCGTGTGCTCACCGACACGTTCGGCGATGATGACGGGTAAATCTCCCGCACGTTTGCACATCACCGACTGGATCGCCGGTCATGTGCCGAGCAATGGCCGGCTCAAGGTGCCCGACTGGACAATGCATCTGCCCTTGGAGGAGGAAACACTCGCCGAACGGCTCAAGTCACGCGGCTATGCGACTGCGAGCATCGGAAAGTGGCATCTCGGTGACGAAGAGTTCTATCCGCAAAAGCATGGCTTCGATGTAAACATCGGCGGCACCGGCGGCGGCTCACCACCGAGCTATTTTTCGCCTTACAAGATCGCTACGCTGCCCGATGGCCCGAAGGATGAATTCTTGAGTGATCGCCTGACGACGGAAGCCGTGAAATTCATCGAGAAGAACAAGGCGAAGCCTTTCTATGTCTATCTACCGCACTATGGCGTCCACACGCCGATCATGGGCAAGCCGGAGGTCATCGCGAAGTATCAGGCCAAACGCGCCGTCGGCGGCCACAGCAACCCCGTTTATGCCGCGCTGGTCGAGAGCGTCGATGACAGCGTTGGCACGTTGCGTGCAAAACTGAAAGAGCTGAACCTCGCGGAGAACACGATCTTCATCTTCACCAGCGACAACGGCGGTCTCAGCGGCACCGTCAGCCCCAATGGATGGCAACGCGGCCCAACGGACAACAGTCCAGCGAGATGGGGCAAAGGCAGCGCGTATGAAGGCGGCGTCCACATCCCGCTCATCGTCTCCTGGCCCGGCAAAGTGAAGCCTAGCAGCACCTGCGATGTGCCAGTCATCACCTACGATCATGTGCCGACACTGCTCGAAGCCACGCAAATACCGCTCAAGGAGAAACAAATCGTCGATGGCGAATCGCTCATGCCCTTGCTCACCGAAACCGGCACGCTCAAGCGCGAGGCCATCTACTGGCACTACCCGCACTACCATCCCGGCAGTGCCACGCCTTACAGCGCCATTCGTGAAGGCGACTGGAAGCTCATTCAGTTCTATGAGGATAACCACGTTGAGTTGTATAACCTCAAACTCGACGCTGGTGAGGTGGACAACCGCGCTCCGTTTGATTCCGTACGAGCCTTGCAGCTCCGCGACAAACTCAACACTTGGCTCAAAGACACCGGAGCGCAGATTCCTGAGCGGAATCCGAAATACAATCCCGACAAACCGCTCAACGGGCCGAAAAAAGCCGACGGGAAGAAGAAAGCGTGATCTCTCGTATTCGCTCATAACCATGAGCGCCACCCAACCTGTTTCCTCACGTCGTCAATTCATCATCCGCAGCACCACCGCTGCGGCTACGATCGGATTTCCCGCCATTGTCAGTTCACGTTCGCCGAATGCGAAGCTGAACCTCGTTTTCATCGGTGTAGGCGGTCGTGGCGGCTCGAACATCAAGGAGCTGACCGGCATGGCGGTTTATCAGCCGAAGAAAGATCCCAAGAAGGGTGAAGCCGCCGCTCCGCCACCACCGCCGCTGGAGCCACGCGAGAATGTCGTCGCGCTCTGCGATGTGAATGGTGAAAACCTCGACCGCGCGGGTGAGGTGTTCAAAAGCGCGAAGAAGTTCCGCGACTTCCGCAAGCTCTACGACTCGCTCAGCGCCTCTGAGATCGACGCCGTGGTCATCAGCACGACCGAGCACACGCATGCGTATGCCACGCTGCCTGCGCTGCTGATGAAGAAGCCAGTTTACTGCGAAAAGCCGCTCTCCCACAATGTCGCCGAAGCACGGCTTATCACTGAAGCGGCAGCCAAGGCCGGTGTCGTGACGCAGATGGGCACGCAGATCCACGGCATGCCGAACTACCGCCGCGTGGTGGAACTGATTCAAAGCGGAGCCATCGGCAAAGTCACCGAGGCGCATGTGTGCGTGTCACGCGCCTGGGGATTGCAGAGCAAGGAGGACGCGGAAAAGAACGGCGACATCGTCCACGTCACCGAACGGCCCTCCATCGCTGAAACACCGCCACCGTTCCTTGATTGGGATTTGTGGATCGGCCCGGCACCGATGCGTCCTTACAGCAGCGTCTATTTCCCCGGCCCGAAGTGGTATCGCTGGTGGGATTTCGGCAACGGCACCATGTCCGACCTCGGCAGCCATTGGAACGACCTGCCGTTTTGGGCGCTGAAACTCGATGCGCCGCTCAGCATCGAAGCCTTCGGCCCCGCACCGCATCCCGAGATCGCCCCGGCCTCCATGCATGCCGTCTATGAATACGGCCCGCGTGGCGACATGCCCGCGTGCAAGCTCCACTGGCATCAAGGTGCGGACAAACCCGACGTGTGGAAGAATGATCCGCTCATCAGCAAATGGAGCAGCGGCGTCCTCTTCATCGGCGACCAAGGCATGCTGCTCTCCGACTATGGCAAGCACCTCCTGCTGCCCGAAGCCAGCTTCAAAGACTTCCAGCCACCGAAACCCTTCATTGCCGACTCCCCCGGCCAGCACGCCGAGTTTCTGGCCGCCATCCGCAACGGCACGCCCACCGGCAGCCCCTTCAGCTACGCCGGCCCGCTCACGGAAGCCAACCATCTCGGCAACGTTGCTCATCGCGCTGGTGGCAAGATCCTATGGGATGCCAAAGCCATGCGCATCACCAACAACGAAGCCGCGAATCGTTTCCTCAGCCGCGTACCACGTGAAGGTTGGAATCTGGGATGAGGCGTCGAGCGTTTACACCGCAAGCGTCTTGTAGAGCGCGAGCGTCTTTCTTGCGATAGAGCTCCAACTGAAGTGATCCACGGCACGCTGGCGACCGGCTTTCGCCATGCGTTGACGCAAAGCCGGGTCGGCCATGAGCTGGTTGATGGCGGCGGCAAGGTCGCGGGCGAATTTTTCGGGATGCACGGCTTCAAATGGGCTTTCAGTCTGCTGCTCGATGGGTACAAGGAAGCCCGTTTCGCCTTCGACAACGACTTCCTTGATGCCGCCGACAGCGGTGGCAACGACGGCGGTCTCACAGGCCATGGCTTCGAGATTGATGATGCCGAAAGGTTCGTAAATGGACGGGCAGCAGAAGGCAGCCGCATGCGAGTACATGGCGATTTTTTCCTGCACCGGCAGCATGGACTGAATCCACACAATGCCTGGACGTTTCTGGCTAGCAGCCAAGACTGCGGCCTCCATTTCGGCTTTGATCTCTGGCGTGTCTGGCGCTCCTGCACACAAGACGATCTGAAAGCCAGGATCGAGGTGCTGAATGGCGCGCACGAGATGAATGATGCCTTTCTGACGCGTGATGCGGCCAACAAAGAGAACGTAGGGCTGATCAGGATCAACACCGTGCTTCCGCAGCACATCAGGTGCTTCTAGGCGGTGATATTCATCGAGGTCAATGCCGTTATGAATGACGTGAATCTTGTGAGGATCGAGGTCAAAGTGCTTGAGTAAGTCAATGCGCGTCTCTTCGGAAACCGCAATGACAGCATCGGCCATTTGTAATGCGGTGTTTTCCAACCAAACAGTGAAGTCATAGCCATGGCCAAGCTGCTCGCGTTTCCACGGGCGCAGCGGCTCCAACGAATGCACTGTAAGCACCATCGGCACGCCGTAGTTGAGCTTGGCAAGGATGCCGCCGAAGTGCGCATACCAGGTGTGTAGATGCACTAGGCTGGCGTCGATGCCGGCCGTGTTGAAGTCGAGGCAGCGCTGCAAAGCACCGAAAACAGACTTCAAATTAAGCGGACAATCCCAGTCGGAGGTATCAAGCCCGAAGCCTTTAACCTTGAGTTTTTCACTACTGCTATCCTGGTCTCCAAAGCAGCGCACATCGACCTCGATGAGTTTGGCGAGTTCGCGAGAGAGGTATTCAACATGCACACCCGCACCGCCATAGATGTGGGGAGGGTATTCGTTGGTCAGGAACAGGGTCTTCATAATTCGGAGCCGGTTGGCGCAGTCATTTCCCCTGCGATTTCGACCACTCCTCAATAGCGGGAATGTCGAAGATGCGGAAGCGTTTTTTGATGCGTTGCTCAAGGGCGAGCTGGGCATGCTTGGCAACTTCGAGCGAGGGGTCTTCTTTGATGGCCTTGATGAGCTGCGCATTGGTTTCAGGCGCAGTGCTACCGAGCAGCAAGAAGCAGACGCGCACGCGCACCTCCCACGGCTGCTTGTAGTCGGCGAGTAGTTTGAGCAGGGCATCAGGCTTCACATCGGCCTCGTCGCGGATGTTTTGGTCCTTGAACAGTTCAGCCACCGGAAGGCGATAGCCTGGATCATCGCGCTGGAGCAGCTGGATAGAGCGAACAGCGCGCATGTATTCTGCCTGCGCGGCTTCGTGGAGATGCTTTGACTCTGGATCACGTAGATATTCCACAAGCACCTCAATCGGCTTACGCATGCCGGTAGCGATGGCTTCATCGGCGTAGGCAGTGAGGCGGTTACGTTCCTTAAGTTGGATGAATTCCCTTTGTGTCGGCGAGATGTCGGGTGCTGCATCAGGGATACGCGCTACGCCGGGTTGGTTCGAAACGGGCGCGACTGGCGCAGGAGCAAGCTTGGGATTGTTCAGCACGGCGGACACACGCTCCAGCGCCTCACGCGTATTTTGCTGTGTCAGCAACTGCTCCCGTCGCATGACATCGAGCTGTTGCTGTAGTGCGCTGATCTGCTCTTCAGCTTTAGCAAGGGACACTTTGGCGGTGCTATCAGGCTGAACCAGAGCCGGAACAGTTACAGATAGCTTGGGGGCAATCTCACGCTGGTAAAATCCATTGAACCACCAGAGCAGGATCAAACCAACTGCGACCGAGGTGAAAATAGAAATAACCAGATGTCTGTACGTAAGATGTGTACGTCGGATATTTGGCAGGTGAGTGATGCTGTCACGATGTAGTGACAGATCATCTTCATCTTGAAGATGCCCAGTAGATCCAGATTTATTTTTTTCTGAAGAATCGTTTTTTTCACTCATCGCTTTGGTGGCAGCAGCCATCCGCCGTTTTTCTTTTTTCGATAACTTCATACTTCCGACCGCCCCCGTTGAGACTGTCTCGACCGAGGTTCGGTTGCAGCGGGCAAATTGCAAAAGCTGTTCATTTTCTTCTTCCTCTTCGGAAACATCGGTCTGGGAGTTGGAAAATGAATCAGACATGAAAGCGTGAATGTGACGTTACACGATGGAGGTTGCTAGAATCAACAAACAAGGCCAGCCTTTGTCCGTCAATCTACCTCATGGCAACAAAATCCAGCAGCACACGTGAATTGTCCGCCCTCCCCAGCGGCGACAATAAAGCCGGACTACAGACTCAAACTCTACGCCAACTAGCGCTCTGGGGATTGCCCTTGGTATTATTGCTGCTCTTCCTTGTATGGCCATATCAGCAGTGGGATTTCAGCAGGCGTGAAAGCATTTTAGCCGGCTGGGCACGATGGGTAAGCACCAAAACAGACTGGCAATTCTGCCTACTGGTGCCGCTGCTCGTCGGTTGGCTGGTTTGGCTGCGGCGAGATGAGCTGCGCAAACTGCCCTGGCAGGGCGACTGGCTGGGCTTAATGCCCCTTGGCATAGGAGCGTTTTTCTTTTGGCTGGGTTATAAAGCTGATACGGGGTACCCGGGCTTTCTCGCGGTGCAGTTTATCCTGGGGGCATGATCCTGCTGGTGGCGGGGCGTGGATGGATGCGTACGCTATTTTTTGCCTGGCTGTTTCTCTTTTTTACTTGGCCGATGCAGCCGCTGGAAGATTCTCTGGCGTCTCCCCTACGTCCTAAAACTGCAGCCATGGCCGCAACACTGTTGAATCTGATCGGCGTGCCAGCAGTGAATGAAGGCTCAGCCTTGCAGTCCGCACCAGATACGGCAAACGGCATCATCATCGGTAGCGCTTTCAGTCTCGACGTGGATGCGAAGTGTAGCGGTATTA
>Ga0114970_10000895_pt1 | contig 22568 bp, 19 predicted proteins | sample M_140205_XF_Meta_FD_87030 | JGI IMG/M metagenome (GOLD analysis project Ga0114970, IMG submission 87030) | Freshwater microbial communities from Lake Montjoie, Canada to study carbon cycling - M_140205_XF_MetaG | ecosystem: Environmental > Aquatic > Freshwater > Lake | place: Lake Montjoie...
ATGAAGATTTAGAATCAGGCCTAATTAAAACATACGCCTGGATAAATGAACAAATTCAAACAGACATAAGAAAGAAGTTACATTAAATGTTTATTGTTTCGGGAACCAATGATAAATTTTGGAACTTATTAGAATTTGTCGAATATTTAACAAAAAATCAACACCAGGATATTGAGTTTAAAATTAATCCAGAAGCTATTTGTCTTAAAAGTTTAGGTGTTTTTAAAATCCTGGACTTGTTTGATTTCAAGTCAGTGACAATTCACACTAAAAACTTATTAGAATCTCATCCGCATTATAAGATAATAAATCGCTGGCATAATCCTTGGATTGCTACGACGCCCTTGATTGATACAACATTACATTGCTGGACACAAGAAAATATTTTTTTAAGCATGTATCATCGACCGACTGCAAACAGATTGGGCATGGCTAGTTATTTGTTTTCTCACCACCGAGATTCTAGTATTGTTCATTTTCCGTATGAAACAGATGTTGATGCTATAACATTATTTGAATTTGATAAATTAGCAACTTTTGGTAATGATAATCTAGCAAATGTATCAAATCTACTGAGTCACATGCCGTTGCGTTATTTTCCCGGCACCCTTGACGGAATTAGAAAACAGTGGCAGTATTATTACAACCAGGCCGACGGTATAGAGACATACTCAAAAATTTTTGTAGACATAGTAAGTGAGGCCCATGTGGCCGGAAGAACATTTTATCCTACAGAAAAAACATGCCGTCCCATGTGGTTAAAAAAACCATTTATAATTTTTGCCAGCCGTGATCATCTTGCTTATTTGCGCCAAATAGGCTTCAGAACATTTGCAGATTTCTGGAACGAAGACTACGACGGGTACGATGGCCGAGATCGGTTCGTGAAGATACTAGAACTGATAGACATGTTAGCAAAAAAATCAATCAAAGAATTAACAACGATGTATTTGGATATGCAGTACACGCTAGACCATAATTACAAGTTACTGCAAACACAGCAGTATAAAACTGAAATTACACTAATCGAATAACAATGTCTACTAAACATAATATCTATCTGTTCCAACCTCAACACGCGGTTGAATTTAGGAAAGAAATCAATTATTGGATTCCCTACAGTGTTGGATGTCTATGGAGCTATGCTAGCCAATTTACAGAAATCACAGATAACTTTCACCTGGCAGGATTAATTTTTCGTCGTGAAGATCCTGCAGTTGTATTATCTCGCATGGAGAATCCGGTATACTGTGGATTTAGTGCTTATACTTGGAATTCACAGTATTGTTTGGTGTTAGCTGAGATGATAAAAAAACAATGGCCCAACTGTATAATTCAGTTTGGCGGCCCAAACACCAATGGGAAATGGTTAAAACATAATTTTATCGATAGTATTGTGGCAGGTGAGGGAGAAGAAAAATTTGTTGAGTCGTTACTGGCTATACAGGCAAACAAAGAGCCGCCCCTATTGAGTCAAAAACAACGATTGCAGCAACTTGACATTCCTAGCCCTTATACAACCGGTGTATTTGATCAGATCATGTTAGACAACCCTGGCGCAATCTGGAGTGTGACCATAGAAACCAATCGAGGATGCCCGTATGCCTGCACATTCTGCGACTGGGGCGGAGTAACGTATAGTAAAATTAAAAAATTTGAACTAGAACGTATACGCCAGGATCTAGAGTGGATGGTCACACGTCCGGTAAGTTATTTGGTGTTGGGTGATGCAAACTTTGGCATTTTTAAACAGCGTGATTTAGAAATAGCACACATGATTAGATCAGCTGCAGACCGTGGTCGTCTTGATTCGATCAATATCAACTATGCTAAAAACTCAACTGACGTGGTGTTTGAAATTGCCAAAATCATAGGCCCGTACAGTAGAGGAATAACTGTAAGCGTGCAAAGCATGAATACAGACACTCTGTCTGCTGTAAACAGAGAAAACCTTGACGTTAACAACATTGCTAAAATGATGGCAATTAGCGAAAACACCAACGTTAGCACTTATACAGAAGTGATATTAGGATTGCCCCTAGAAACATTGGAAAGTTGGAAACAAGGGTTAGCCGAACTCCTGGAACTGGGGCAACATAAATCGATTGATGTGTGGTTTGCCCAACTGTTAGAAAACAGTGAACTATCACAAGATATCTCTCGTAGAAAATACGGGATATCAGCGATTAATGCTAGTGATTACACTGCATCGTACAACACCAGTGATTACAAAGGCATTGACGAACAGATAGAGTTGATTTCTTCAACAAATACAATGTCTACTACAGATATTGTCGAAGGATCTATGTATGCCTGGATGATTATAAATTTTCATGTTACAGGGTATACTCAATACCTGTCCAAGTATGCTCGATACAAAAAAAATATTTCTTATCGAAAGTTTTATGACAATTTATTTGAAAAAATAAAAAACACAGAACCATTCAAAGAATATTTTACTCAAGTACAGCATGTTTTACAGCATTATTTAACCACTGGAAAAATGTTAGAGTTTGATAATCATAATCAAACTGGACATACTATACACCATCTGGGCGGGTTATTCATATATCAGAATCGACAACTGGTATACAAAATGTCACAGCAGATGTTGGCAGAGTTGACTGATGTAGATCCTGGTGTAATAAGTTTACAAGAATTTGGAATACTAGATCAAAATCAACAATACCCAGTCAGGTTAAATCTAGATTTTGATATCAAGACATGGCAAGATGTCCAGTGCAGATACATTATTAATTCTTCTGTTGATCTAGACGATAAATTTGATTTCTACGCGAATCGAAGAAAAGGCTTATTGAAAAATACAATTGAAGTTCTAAATGATTGAAAATAAATCAAAATTTATGCTGTCTGCAGAACAAATGCGCGAGCAGTTGGGACCTGCCTTGTGTCTGGCCAAATGGAAGCAGGTTAGCTTGCACCTGCCTACTGGATTAAACAACAGTTGTTATCACCCACCACTGCATCGTATACCAGTAGACGAAATCACAAATAATCCTGGTGCATTGCACAATACTGCGTATAAAAAACAACAACGTCGAGACATGCTTGAAGGTAAACGTCCCAAGGAATGTCAATACTGTTGGAACATGGAGGATCTTGGAAATTTAAGCGATCGTCACTACCGGTCCGGTGAGCCCTGGGCCGCAGTAGACTTTGATCAGATAAAAAACAGTACCGGCGATGAAGATGATGTTATCCCCAGTTATGTTGAAGTCAACTTTAACCACTCTTGCAATCTAAAGTGCAGCTATTGTAGTCCGCAGTTTAGCAGTTCTTGGGCAGACGAAGTTGCCCGTCACGGTGCTTACCCTACCCAAGTGCCGCATAACTCTCCGGACCACTTTACAGGCAATCGCCGTATTATTCCAGTTAGAGAAGAAAATCCGTATGTTGATGCATTTTGGAAGTGGTGGCCTAAGTTATACCCTCACTTAGAACATTTCCGAATGACTGGCGGCGAACCGTTAATGGACAAAAACACATACCGTGTGTTTGACTATGTGCTAGCCAATCCCAGTCAAAAATTGCATCTTAACGTGACTTCTAATTTCAGTGTCGACGAACGATTATTTGAGAGATATCTAGAGTCAGTAAAAAAGCTGTGTTCCGGAAACAATGTTGAACACTTTATGCAGTATGTGAGCCTGGATGCTTGGGGCAAGCCAGCTGAGTATATACGACATGGATTAGATTTTGAGCTGGTCTGGAGCCGAGTCGAACGCTTCTTGACCGAATTACCCGAGCGCAACAGCTTGACATTTATTATTACCATGAACAATCTCAGTGTAGGCAGCTTACACCAGTTGATGCGGCGTATTCTAGAATTAAGGAAAAAACACAGCAGTACCTATCAACGGGTATGGTTTGATATGCCGGTGTTGCAGCAGCCTGCCTGGCAAAGTTTACAAATTCTACCCAGCAGCTATATTGCTGTATTACAGAAACTAAGAGACTGGATGCTACAAACTCCCGAAACTGAGGATACTCGGTTCCATGGGTTTAAAGACTATGAAGTGCAAAGATTAGATCGTGATATTGATTGGATGTCACGCGGGCAGGACCTGGACACTCTTGTGCTAAATCGTCACCGCGCAGATTTTTACAGATTCTTCTCCGAGCATGATCAGCGACGGCAGACTGATTTTTTAACAACATTTCCTGAAATGAAATCTTGGTGGGAGGATTGCCGATATTATGCTAATCAATAATGTCACGGTAATTGGCACAACTTTTATAGAAAGCAGTCAGTGGCATACCGATGAGAATTTGCTAATCGATTGCATCACTCGACAAATAAATCATCGTTGGCCCAACAGCCAGAATCTGTTAATTAATACCACCTGGTTCGGGCCGCAATTTAGTAACAACTTGTATCAAGTTGCAAAACAACTCAAATCAGTTGAGCGTCTATTCCTGTTAGCATCAGTTGATCCTGTCATGATGTCACCTGGACAGATCAACGAGTTAATTGACTCTATTTCTCCGAAAGAAACATATTATCTTGGCAACTTTGATGGACAGTACCAATTCACATTTATTGCCACATTATTGCCGGGATATTTCAAGTACTATAGCCTGAAAGAGTTGCAGCTAGACACAGTTGAGTGGATATATGTCAACTACAATCGTAAGCCAAGAGAACACCGTATTAACTTTGTTAATCGTCTAGTAGACGCCGGGCTATTGCAGCAAGGAGTAGTGACGCTTGGAAAAAGTAACAATATCTACACTGGCTCGGCCACGCATCCTGGAGAGTTACTACTGGGAGAAGAACCAGATGACTATGCTCGGGAAGGTAACTGGGGCATGAGCATGGAGTTTGGTATACCGCATGATATACACAGCCTGGGCAACATGATGATCTGGAAGAATCATTTCCTGACCGTGGTAAGCGAAACTGAATTCTTGCCATGGGACAACATGTTTGTCACGGAAAAAACATGGAAACCTATTCTGGGTCTAAGACCTTTTCTGCTTAACGGACAAACAAAAATATATGCCTGGTTAAGGAGTCAAGGGTTTCGAACATTTACTCATTACTTTCCTGGCATAGAACTAGAACAGATCAACGAACTTGAAGTACACAGTTCACTAATACAAGCAATACAATACCTATCAGGATTATCTCGTCGGCAACTTTTACAAATGTACCAGGACATGCTGCCTGACTTGTTACATAATCGTACTAGATTTTTAAAATTTGCACAAGAACAGCAAGATCTTTATAATAATATTTTTAACCAGGCAACGCCCACGTGACACCCTTACACTCTTATAATATTGTCATTGACACCTTGAGCGAAGTATACACTAGTCTTAAACATCTAGCATCTACCGAATTTTGGGATTTTTCTCAGCACGATCCCATCAAGGGATCTATTTACATTGTTGGTCGTAGACAAGTATCCGAGAATCTTGACAAGTTTCGAGCCATGGCTCAGAGTCCAGACTATATCATGATATTTAATAATTCAGCCGAGGGATCCAGTCCTCTAGTAAGCCAACTTCGATTGTTGGACTTGCATGATCTTGTACTAGAAAACCGTATACTACTCATTAGCGGTGGCGAGTTGGACCACCGCTACCCTTATATGCTGCATGAGTATTTTTTAGAAAAAATACTAGATTACGATGAGAATATTGCGGCTATTCAACACAGTGACAAAATTTACACAACCAGTAACAAGCCTTGGGATTTTCTTTTTTTAAACGGCCGAAGTAGACCTCATCGAAAATATCTTTGGGAACGATTTAATTCTCTAGGATTATTGGATCGAAGCTTATGGACCATGTTAGACAGCAGACCCACAGCTAGTCGACATTTTAAGTTGTCCCAGTCTGGTGTTAATCTAATGACCACTTCTACTCCTATACAGTGTCTACCAACCGAGTATGAAGTCGATCAATTTCGAGACAACAAGATTCTCCCTAATTCAGAACAACCATTTGTCAAGCATGATCTATTTAATAATCTCTGGGGAGAGATTTATCTTGTGCCCGAAGTATATCAAGACACTTATTTTAGTGTGGTTACAGAAACAGTATTTGATTATCCCTACAGTTTCCGTACAGAAAAAATTGCCAAACCATTGCTAATGGCACATCCTTGGATTTGTGCCACCGGCCCAGGTTTCTACCGGGACATGCATAAGCTAGGTTTTAAAACATTTGGGAATTTGATTGACGAAAGTTTCGACAGCATTGACAATCATCAAGACCGAATGGACAGAATTATTGACATTGTTAAAGATCTATGTGAAACAGGGCCAGCTGGTTTCTTGGTAGCTGCACATGATGTGTGTAAATACAATCAGCAGCATTTGATCAGCTTGGCCCCGACTGTTCGAACTGAATTCCCAACTCAATTTTTAAATTTTGTCAATAAGTTTAGCTAATATGCTAAAAGCTGTAATTGTTTATGTGCAAGGGTCGGGAGGAAATTTACTATCAAGGTCTTTATGTCTTAGTGAACAAACAGTAGCAATCTTACCCGAATCTCTAGCAGAAAGCCAACCAACTTATCAAATTAGTTCTGAACAGCGATTGCAACTGTACAATAATTGGAATGTTCTAGACTGGACACATACCGAGACTGCCCTGAACATTTGGTATCGCGCCGGCAAGAATGATTTTGTAAACTACGAGCAGTCCGATCTTGATCTAATAGATCAATTTCATCCTTGTGCATTTGAAAATGAAACTCGAAAGCAGGTGTTATGGGAGTCAGTTGATGTCTGGCCACACGTTATTTTTATAAGATACCATGCCAAGTCACTGGATCAAATAGTGCAATTTGCTAAAATAAAAAGACCTGATCTAAAACATCATGATCAAATTTATTCCTGGGAACTTGCCAGCTATCAACGATTACTAACAGCCATACCTAATAGACTTGAAATATGGTGGGAAGACATGCTACAATTAGACACTTATCTAGCTGCCTTGACACAACTAACCCAGCAGCTCCGGATACAAATTAACCTAGACCAAGTTTCTCATCTTTGGAAATCCTGGGATTTAAATAGCCGACTTATACAACATGAATGATTTTGAATTCCGCCAAACGGTCCTGGACCCCATTAGTAGCAGTTTCTGTGCAGCCAAGTGGTACAATGCCACCATATGGTTAGGCAGCGGACAAACAACCAGTTGCCACCATCCGCCGGCTCATGGAGTAAGCCAGGCTGAAGTCACTGCTCGTCCCAGTGCCTTGCACAACACACCCCAGAAAAAAGACGATCGCAAAAAAATGCTAGCAGGAGAACGCCCGGCTGGGTGTGAGTACTGCTGGAAGATTGAAGACATGGGCCGTGATGCTGTCAGCGACCGTGTGTACAAATCAAAAATCTATCCAATAAAGGATCTACATGCTGCTACTGCCATCCCATATACCGAAGACGTTAACCTCAAAACTCTGGAGATTGCATTTGATCGAACTTGTCAGTTCGCTTGTAGTTATTGTAACCCTGCTTTCAGTAGTACCTGGGTTAATGACATTAAAAAGCATGGCCCTTATACCGGGCTGGTGTCTGATGGGCGTAACCACTTTACTCATACTCACGACGGTGCTCAACTTTACACGTTTAATCAAGCCAATCCGTACGTGGATGCGTTCTTCAAGTGGTGGGAAACAGACCTGCACGCCACCCTGCAAGAACTAAGGATCACAGGGGGCGAGCCCTTGATGTCTGGCTACACCTGGAAGCTGATTGAATGGTTCAAAGAGAATCAGGGCAAGTCTGTTACCAAGCTAGCAATCAACAGCAACCTAGGGTTCCCGCTGGCCAAGGTGAAAGATTTTATCGACGCCATCCGCCCCTTGCCACACGTGGAGTTGTACACCAGCATGGAAGCTGTGGGCGCACAGGCCGAATACATTCGTGATGGCTTGACGTATCAGGAGTGGTTCGAGAATGTGTGTACCTTGTTAGACTCCAACACTGTCAAGGCTGTGCATGTCATGTGCACTATTAATGCACTGTGCCTAGACAGCTTTACCGACCTGCTGCACCAGCTGATGGAGTTCAAGCAGATATACGGACGCGGACGAGTGAACTTTAGCGTGAACATACTACGCTTCCCTAGTTTTCAAAGCCCTTTAGTGTTGAGCCGGGAGCTGCGTCATCGTTACCGTGTTCGGCTACAGGACTGGATGTATCGTCACCGCAACAACCCCTGGCTGCACGAGCACGAGATCAATCAAGTACAGCGACTGATTGATTACTTAGAGGTTGTAGAAACACCGCACAGTGAGGCATTTGATAGCCCTAAACTGTTAAATGACTTCAAGCAGTTTTATACACAATACGATCAACGTCGTGGTAAAGATTTTGGGGCAACCTTCCCTGGATTAAAAGAATGGTACGATGGCATACAAATACAACAGCAGTGACTTGATACGAGATGTTGCTCTAACCCCGCGTGAAGAATTTCTACTCAAAGACAGCAAGACATTCTGCATCTACCCCTGGATCCACTTGCATGCTTACCCCACCGGGGAGGCATATCCCTGTTGCCATGCCGAAATGGGAGTTGGAGCAATTGGTAACTGTCGCACAACCGCCTTGCGGGAAATATGGAACAGCGACCCACAACGTCAGCTGCGGCAGAACATGCTGGCAGAAACTGCCAGTGCCGCCTGCACCAGATGCTATGAACAAGAAGAGTCCGGTTTCTTTAGTGGCCGCCGCAGTGCCAACAAGCATCACGGACATCATATTAACCGTGTGAGTCGCACACAAGAGAACGGACAGTTTGATGAGTTCGAAATGACCTACTGGGACATTCGATTCAGCAACCTGTGTAACCTACGTTGTCGTAGTTGCGGGCACATCTTCTCTAGCCAGTGGTACCAGGATCAAGCTAAACTAGCTGGAGGTGACTGGAAAAAGCATAACACAGTACTGAACATCGCAGGCCGTACGCCCACTGATATGTGGGCGCAGTTAGAACCGCACTTAGACTACGTAGAGCAGATTTACTTTGCAGGTGGCGAACCCTTGCTCATGGACGAGCATTACAAGATTCTTGAAGAACTAGAACGTCGAGGACGTTTTGATGTTCGCTTGATCTACAACACCAACTTTACCGAAGTGCGGTTAAAGAATAGACTTGTTTTTGATTACTGGCGCAAGTTTGACAGTGTGGCTGTGGGTGCAAGCTTGGATGCAATGGGCCCACGCGCCGAATACATTCGTAAAGGCACGCTGTGGGCACAGGTAGAGGAGAACCGTAGACTAATGCAAGAGATTTGCCCCAAGGTAGACTTTTACATTAGTCCCACACTAAGCATAATGAATGCTTGGCACTTGCCCTTGTTCCATAGAGAGTGGGTTGAGCAGGGATTGATTCGTGCACAGGATCTTAACGTAAACATATTGCAAGATCCCGAGTATTATCGAATCGATATTGCACCTGCTGCTTTTAAAGAAAGATTAAAGCGTCGTTTCCAAGATCACATTGAATGGCTGCGGCCGCAGGATCCTCTCAACCGCGCCACTGTGGGGTTCGAAAGTGCTATTAACTTTATGATGGCCACAGACAACAGTCGCCTGCTGCCTAAGTTCTGGAAAAAGACAAACCAATTAGATGGAATCCGAAATGAAAGCATGCTTGCTGTGATGCCTGAGTTAGAAGCACTACAATGAAAATACCACACGATAAGTTTTGCGTCCTGCCTTGGGTCAGCTTAGAAGCTAGTCCTATCGGTACTGTACGTCCTTGCTGCCTAGCAGAGGAAGAGATTGTAGATGATTCGGGCGCAAAGTTTGATCTTGCTACCGCAGATCTCTCTGTTGTACAGTCCAGCCAATACATGCAACGACTGCGGCAGGACTTTTTAGATGAAAAACAGCCTGCAACGTGCCGCAAGTGTTGGAATGAGGAACGCTCGGGTCGTACCAGCAAGCGTATGCACACGCTAAATCGTCTCAAGCACATGATACCGGATGCTGAGTGGACTGCGGCTGCACGGCCCTTGGTGTTTCTAGATCTTAAACTGGGCAACATCTGCAATCTCAAATGCCGCATTTGTGGCTCTTGGAGCTCGAGTACTTTTGCTGTCGAGGAACTTCAATACTTGGGCCCAACAGAAAAGAAAATCAGCTTTCACTATCAGATGCTGCGCGCCGGCGCCTGGCCACAGGAGAATGAGCAGTTCTGGGGCGAGATTGACCGTGTACTAGATCAAATACGTTATATTGAATTTACAGGCGGAGAGCCATTCATGATCCAGCAGCATTTTGACATGTTGCAAGGCATAGTGGATCTGGGAATTGCCCACCAAGTTGAGATACATTACAACACAAATGGAACCAACTTCCCAGAAAGAGGCCCGGCGATTTGGCGACATTTCAAGACTGTGGAGATTGCACTTAGTATTGATGATCTGGGAGCACGTTTTGAATACCAACGCACCAATGCTGTCTGGGACGAGGTGCAGGCAAACATACAACGTTTCCGGGAACTCCGCAGCAGTTACACTAATATTCAGCTGCAAGTATGCACCACAGTTAATGTGTTTAATGTAGCGTACCTTGAAGCGGTGGCCAACTGGATTGACCAACAGGCATTTGATTTTGTATACTGGAACATGATGCACGAAGCCTACTACTTTAGTATCTCGACCTTGCCTCAAGCAGCCAAGGACACTATTGCCCAGCGACTACAAACAGCACAAGTATCCGATCGTAACAGGCTAGAGTTCGACAACATTATTGAGTTTATGCAGCGCGGCGTAAGCCTAGATGGTGACGTGTTGCGCATGAAAGTCGAGGACCTAGACTGGAAGCGCAAACAGGACCTGCGTACCAACCACCCAGAACTAGCAACAGCTATAGGCTACTATGGCCCACATCAATAAACCTGACACCTTGTGCCTGGCGCCCTGGACGCACACTTATCTAAGCCCGCAAACTGAACGTCGCATGTGCTGTGCTAGCCGGGAGCCTGCGCAGAACTTCCAACAGTACATTGACACAGCAGCAGGAACCGGGCGCTATATTCCCATCACCTTGGAGCAGCACTGGAATGGAGAGCACATGCGCGGTGTACGGCGTAGAATGCTAGCCGGGGAGATCTTGCCCGAGTGCGAAGTCTGTAATGATCAGCTGCTGAATACAGATGTGTACCGCAGTTACTTTTGGCACTTGTTCAAGCACAAATACGATGAGGTGGCCAGCAGTACAGATGCCGCTGGTTACACCACAATGCAACCTGTAAGTTGGGACTACCGTTTCAGTAACCTGTGCAACTTCAAATGTCGCATGTGCGGTGACATGTTAAGCAGCCAGTGGGAGTCAGAGCAGCAACAACACAACATGATTGACTGGGGCAATGCCCGGAACAACTGGATGCTGCCTGCTGTACGTAAAGAGATTACACAGTTCCAAGACCAGCAGGTAGAGTCTGAGTTCTCACAAGCAGTTGAGCAGCACCGGGTAGAGGAAATATACTGGGTCGGTGGCGAGCCCTTGATGTACGAGCAGCACTGGCGCTACATGCGCAGAATTATTGAACTAGGAGATGGACCCGGTGTTTACGCTAGATACAACACCAACCTCAGCAGGGTAGATTACAGAGGCAATAATCTTTATCGAGATATACTTGATAACATACGCGATTGGCAAATCTGTGCTAGCCTGGATGGTACCGGAGCCACAGGGGAGTACATCCGTACAGGGCTAAAGTATTCTCAGTGGCGGGATAACTTTGCACGTGGTGTAGAACAGCAACGTCATCCAAGGCAAATGCGTATAGACTTTACACTAACACTGCCGGGCCTGTTTGAAGTAGAGAACATACAGCGACTGGCACAGGAGTATGGGGTAGGAGTGCTGGCCAAGGTAGTGTTCAGCTTCAGTCCAGACATAGTACTGAGTCCACTGGCATTGCCCAGGGAACTTCTGGACCAGCGAGTGGACCTGCTGGCAGCACAGCTACCCGAGGGTGCCCTGCGTGATGTGCTGCTACAGTTAAAGAACCGCCCCACGTTTGAACAACAATGGCCTGACACGTGGCAAGCAGGCCTGATCAAAGGCAAGCGTAGAATTCTAAAGCTTGAAGAAATTCGCAACGACACCTACACAATGCTAGATATACTACAACAGGACAAAGAAATATATGAGTGGTGGAACAGTATTAGATCAGATTGAAATTAAACTGAGAAATCGTAACGACAATAGTCTTTTTTCGATATACATTGATGTGCACGACAGCTCCTTGTCGAGAAAATGGTTAACTTCGTTAAATTTACTTTTGCAAAATAACTATCATCTTGAAAAGAATTATTGTTTTTTTGGATTTGTTGAGCATCAACGCAACGGTGTATATATTCTAGATCAAGTAAACAAATCAATTGCTGCTATCAACCTGGCTAACCTGGGATATACCATCAATGATCATTTCTCAATGGACAATACTATCAGTGATGATCTTGAGGCAGACCCTGACCATCCAATGGGACGTAATATTATACACAGTCGACTAAATTGGCTACATCGATACTTTGAAGATCTTCAAGGAGTCAGTGGCCGCATGAGCACATATTTTAATCAAGCTACCCCAGCAGTGCGCTGGCATATTAGACAACTTAATTTGCTATGTCATGAGTTTGAAAGCTGGGCACTGAGTTATCGTAAACAATTAGAAGCGCCCGAGTGGTCACGACGAAGTCAATTAATGTGTTGGCTGCATGCACCGAGATTTCAACTTGAGGTTGATGATTATTCTTTATTTGGTATTGAGCAGTTAAATCGCCCATTGGGCAGTGTTACTGTGGGCATCAACAAGGCCATTGGCAAGAGTCACTGGGAAGTGTTCAATGATGAGGGCGTGGGAATTGAACACTTGGTGACGACAGCAATGCGCCCGCAATCTGAAGCAGCTGGTGATTTTGATATTGAGTGGGCGCGAGACCCAAGTGAATTTATCTGGCAGAAACAACGTTTAGACAGCTTTAGACAATGGCTCAGGGACAATCAATTTGATCCAGAGGATCCCGGTTTAACAATTGGACATCCCAGGGTAGCACAAGTTGATCTAGCTCGAACATTTGGTTCTGTTGACTACCAACTTGTATGGGATAAATTAATAAAGTATCTGGATGTTTGGAGTATTAAAACTAGCGACCAACACGCAGTTTATGATTACTGCTGGAGTGATAGTAATTATAGTCAACGACAGATACAAATTATTCAACAAGGATATCGTACATGAACTGGATTCGGAATTTAATTGCCAAGATCAGATTAGAAATTCGTTACCGTAAAAAACTCAAAGAGCTGCGCAAGCGGGACCCGTTCATTTATAAATGAAACACATTCTCGGTGTTAGTGCTGGCTATCACGACGCTGCTGCTGCTGTGGTACGCAGCGACGGCGAGATCATGTTTGCTGGGCATAGCGAGCGGTACAGTAAAAAGAAAAACGATAACAGCCTGCATACTGACCTGTTACAGGATGCTGCTCAATGGGACTGGTCTACTGTAGCGTACTACGAGCGCCCTTGGATGCATAACATACAACAGTGGCGCAGCGGGCAGCACCGGTATGGACCCTGGCGTTTGCGAACTGCGTTAAAGCAACACATGGGCCACTGGTATCCAGAGTCCGCCGGTGTTACCTGTGCCGGCCACCATTTGAGTCATGCTGCTGCAGGTTTCCAGACCAGTCCATTTGAAACTGCGGCCGTTGTGGTAATTGATGCAATAGGTGAGCTTGACACTATAAGCATTTACCGTGCAGGTTATTCCGCAGAAGATGGCTGCGCACAGTATCAATTGTTATGGCGACAAGGTTATCCGCACAGTATTGGTCTTTTCTATTCGGCCATTACTCGGGCCGTGGACTTGAAGCCCATGGAAGAAGAATACATCACCATGGGCATGGCTGCATATGGGTCTGACCTGGGTGCAGCTTGGATGCGAGATCATTTCATTGATGATATTAAAACTGCCCGCTTTAAAAAGAATCTACACATAGGATTAGATCCGTATGAGCTGCCATTTCTGTGCAAAGAAGATATTGCAGCAGCAGCACAGACATTGACTGAATCCTTGGTCCTGAACATCATGCGGCATGCCCGTGCACTCACAGGAGAGAGAAACTTAGTGTACATGGGCGGGGTAGCGTTGAACTGTGTTGCCAACAGTAAACTGGGTAACGTGTTTGATCACATCTGGATCATGCCCAACCCAGGTGATGCCGGCAGCAGCCTGGGTGCAGCAGCATTGGCATACGGACGTAGGCTGAGTTGGAAAACAGCGTTCCTTGGGCACCGGATCCCAGGCGCTTACCCGGTACAAGCAGTGATTGATGAACTACTGGCCAACAAGATTGTGGGAGTAGCCAGTGGCCGAGCCGAGTTTGGGCCGCGTGCCTTGGGCAACCGTAGCTTACTAGCTGACCCACGTGGTCCAGACATCCGGGACCGTGTCAACTTGATTAAGCGCAGGCAACAGTTCCGTCCGTTTGCTCCTGTTGTGTTAGCCGAGTTCGCCGGTACACACTTTGATATGCCGCACAACTGGCAGTCTAGTCACTACATGCAGATTGTTGCCCCATGTCGACATCCGGCGCTGTTCCCGGCCATTTGCCATGTGGACAACACTGCACGGGTGCAAACTGTGCCGGCAGACGGATCCGGTATTAGACAGTTGCTTGAAGACTGGCACATGTTAACAGGTTGCCCCATGCTGCTTAACACTAGCCTTAACATTCGGGGCGAGCCTGTTGTTAATGATCGTGCTGACGCAGACCGCTTTGAACAACAGTACAGTGTTAAGGTGTGTAGTTAGCTACAACCAAATTGGCAAATCGTTGATGGGTATCTAAAAAATAGTGCCCCCAGTCTGTTCGGTGGCAATTATTACGATCGGCCCAGCCACAAAATGTTTCATCAAATGCCCATTTACTATTATTGTCAATGGGATAAAAGCTATCAACATTAATAACTATAATTGATCGAGTCCGGGCTAGATCGTTTAATGCTGTTATATTTTTTAGTTTGTTTAGTTTGCTTGATTTTGAATTAATATGATACTTGCCCCATTGCTGGCAATACTGTTTATATTCATCCAAGCACGAAATTTCTCCTCCGTAATTTTCCCCAGACAGTGCATAAGTGCTAGATTTAATTGGATTAAAATTGTGTTGTCCCACACTTAGCGGCAACCAACATTGATCAAGCTCGTGCCAAATTTCAGTTCTATCAATGCCAGTCCAGCAAGCAATGACAATATCATCTGATGTTAAATATTCTAATTGCTCGCAAAATATTCTAAACATGGCATCATTGCTGCCTCCGCCGATTGCATAGTTTAAAGGGATATATCCTAGTTGTTTGGCGATCAGCACTGGGTAACTGTTAAGATAACCAAATGACTGTGGATGTTCAATGATGATTCTGGGATCTTTGTACATCTCGGCGCCGGCTGCGTGGCTACACCCCAAGATCAACGCACGATTTGTCATAGATAAGATTCTAGGCCGCCGCTGCGGCGAATATCTTGAGTACAGCATGATATTCCGCCATCCCAAAAATAACTATGACGCAAGTCGCATATGATAGGTTCAATCTTGTGTTTCTGGCAAAATGCAAATACTTCTTTATTATACGCACTAAAGATCACGTGCGATTCATCTAGTACCAAACAGTTGACATCAAATACTGTTTCGGCAACAAACCCAGTCCATTTGGTCAAGTAGGTATTAACAAAGTCTGTGAACTCAGGAGTGGGTGTTTGGCCTTGTACATACCAAGCACCGGGTGAATGCTCATATTTGAATTTACCCACTTCCATTGCAGCCCAAATGCTGCTATCCCAAATTTTTAATACTTCCCATCCAGGAAAGTCTTGAGCAAGATTTAAATTTACATCATGTTTACTGCTTAAAATAACACCTGGTTTCAGAATGGCAAATACCGCATCGCCGTGACCGTCGGTGATCGCTTCGTGTATACGATAATCAGATCCCAGGCAGTTGTCAATAATCCAGCGTGTCTGATCAGGCCGAAGAAACTCACTATTGTCAAAAAATACATCTTTCCCGACACGCACAATGCAACTGGCGCTGGCCCCATTTAAAATGCAGTTGGCATCCCAGGCAGAGCCATGTGGATTGATTACAGAATCTCCGTATTCGGCACAAATACGATCTAATTCAGGCATGGGCAACACTCGCAATAACTTCTGGCCCAGGGTAATTTGCCAGTCTCTTGGGGTAAGAGGAGGAAGCGGCGCGCCGTTCCCGCTGATTTGCCAACGTTGAAAATCGTCTTTATCGGGCAAATCTGGGCGCTGTACCACAGCACCGTATTGTGTGATTGTTTTAGAAAGATTATCGAGATCTTCTTGAGTTTCGGCAAGAATTTGTTGCAGTTGATTTTTAACTTGCGGGTCATCGATAAAGTCAAAATAGTCCGGGGTATATGTTTGGCCAACAATGACTTCTTCAAGTGGTTGCCAGCTGGTGTATGAGTTTACTCGCAATTGATTTTCCTAAGTAGATTATTTAAACGGTCCCGGCGCGGGGACAAAAAATGCTGTTGATTGTGCAGTATATCCGCTCGGCACGCGCAGTACAACTGATGCATGTATGGTGCACCGCCTCTGAACATTGTGTGCAGCATGGTGATCAAGCAGTGCCATCTATCAGTGGTGTTTTCTATGCTATCGTAACGGTTGTCTAACACGTGGTCAAATGTTCGGTACCCCAGGTCCCGCAGCCGCGCCAGGCTATGGGCAGCGCCAAAAATAACAAATGGTTGTGCATGTTTAATGGGCTTGAATGTCTTTTCTGTTAAGAATACGCCATTACTTTGATCTGCATCCATGTGTGTTTCAAGAATCACGTTCAAGTAACTGTTGCTGTAGTGCTCGGGCACAATTAACTGGTGGTCATTATGTTGATCTGACGTCTGGGTGTCGGCTTTGAATTGATGCCGTAAGAAATCAAACATGTTGACATTAAGACCATCAAATTTATAAATCTCAATTGGATTATCTGCCGGACTCTCCTCCACTGACAAGCGTGTATTGTAAGAGAAGTAAGCATGTTCATGCCATCCACGGCGCCATAGTTCGGCCATGGTGGTTGCACGCCAAAACTTGTGTGTGCGTACCAGTGCAGTAAACAGTTTATTACGGGCCCGCTCGTGGTAAGAGACAGGCTCGACATGGTGATTTCTTTTTGCGTACAGTAATTCGTCGTCGGGAAACCATGCTGAGTTGGGCAACAGGGCAGCAGCAGAATTTGCACTTACTAGTATTAATTGAGATTCGGGCACTCTTGCCGCAAGACACTGTGCTAGAAGATAGTTGCGAATACGTTCAGGATTATCACCTTCGCTGTAATAAAACATCAGTTTTAATTTACCCAGGCGCATGTCATTGAGTCGAACTTCAGGTATTAAATTAAACCATTTTATATTAAAATCAAACCAACCTACAGCTACCACGTAACAACGAGTTCCACTGGTCGTGTCAATCCCTGCTTGGCACAAGTAATCTGGCAGCATCGCAGGCTCGACCCAGGGCCAGTGACTACTGAACTGTCGCCACTCTGGCGTGTATGGTACAGCTTGATGCCGAGCCAGGTTGGGATAAGGGCGACCCTGGATGTGTTGATCAAATTCGAAAATCATTTTTAATTTGCGTTAACATGCGTTGAAGCTCGTTCCATAATATAGCTTCAAACGTGCCTCCATAGAAATGTTTATAGTTATGTTCTACTGCAGGCATAGCAGCCCGGTACAATTGATTGAGTTCTCTCTTACTGAGATTATCTAGGTCTTTAAGCAACAGTCCTATTTTTTCCAAACGAACAAAGTCATCTGTTTCTGCATCGTAACTCTCGTCCCATAGGTCACCGAACGTACGGAATCCGTAACTCCTCAAGTACTCAAGGCTGCCAGCAGCACTAGCCAGTACAAATGGCATTTGTAAACATATGGGCTTAAAAGTCTTTTCTGTCAAGTGCTGTCTACGACCTTGGAACACAGTTTCAGTTACCACATACGCCAGGCTCTCTGCACACTCATCAAACAAGCTTAACCAACAGCTATGCATGGGATGATCAGTCTCGCCGGGAAAGTTCATGGGTATTGGTGCTTGTTCAAACACTGTGCTTATGTCAGGATACCTGGCATTAAATTTTGCAGCAATATCATCGATGGTGATATTTTCGGCAGGGCACACTCGTGGGCAGCTGATCCAGGCATTTTTGACTTGATTACGGAACAGGTGATACAGCAGCAGCACTCGATGATCTCGCTTGCCGCCTACAATCCGATTGGGAGAAATAAAGCTACGTGTTATTGTTCGCTGTTCGGGCGGTAGTACAAGCCAGGTTTGATTGTATCCTCGATACCAATCTAATGCGGCCCACCCATGATAGAAATAATAATAATGCTGCCAGTTAAATTGACTACATACTTGCTCAACAAACTCACTGTTATACTCACTGGTCACTATGCCTGCTTGTACCACATTGTGAATATCTCGATTACGATCAACTACCGCATCAAACATTGGTTGATGTATGTCTAAGTGGATAGGTTCTTGATCGTGGAACAAAATATAATTATGTTCGACATTGTTATGCCCAAAATTAAACAAACTATCAATATCTGTTCTCCCGGGCGGATCACAAAAAAACATCCTGGTTGTTGGCACATTTTTACGAATGTACGGCCAAAGTGTGTTATTATAGATTTCGTCGATTCGAATCATGTTTGATGTTTTTTATACAGGGACTAAACCGGGCTTGTTCTCACATGAGAAACAGTGCGAGTCTATTGAACATGCAACACAGTTAAGTCGTACTAGATTTTGTTGGATTGTGACATACTTAGCGGACTACACAGGGTGGGATTGGCTTTGGGAACCAACTCCGTGGCAAGCTCATCAACGGCATGCCTGGCCAAGCCAGTGGCAAAAAGATTCTGGCACTTATCTAATCCCCAAACAAGGATACAGTGATACCAACTATCATACAGCACCGACTATAACTAGATTAACGTCGCAGTGTAATTGGACTACCGATACTGAACTAGAGCAAAGCTTTGATTTCAGCTGGCATCCAGATCCCACAGATCCACCGTTTGTTTACCAATTTGGCACGCAACATCAACGAACTGGTGGCCCACGGTACAGTACTCCAGGCTCTAATCAAATCAAATTTGTCGATCAAATACATGCAAATGTTACTAAATCAACTGCTGGTATGTATATTATTGATCATCTAGATGGCAACGCAGTTGCGACTTCAATAGAAATATCCCAACAACTACCAGTGACACAGACTGTACGATACTTTGATAACTATCAGGATACACTAAAAAGGATTGCCAAGAATGCTGCTGGAAATTATGAATGGATCTGGATTTGCAGTAGTGTATGTGATTACACCAAGTTTGACTTTAGTTGGCATCCTGAACAGTGGCAAGCTGGCATGCTGCATGTGTTTGCCAGCGATGGTGAAAAATTTGGCGATACCTTTTTCATGCATGTTCCGACATTTACAACTCGTATTAATCAGTATGAGCTGCTTGAATGGTATGACATAAACTTTGTTGCCACAACAGTTACTCGTCGACCGTTGCCTGTAATCTCTCACAATGATGATTGCCATGTAGATACAATAAAAAACTCCCAACAATCTGCACCATTGGCCATTTACACCAATTGCAATGTTGAAATTAATCAAACACCATGTGTGCCATTATGGCAAACCAAAACTAAAACAGTAGTGCCATTGGCAGCAGGGGCGTCAGCTGTGATTGTGCCAAGAGAGGCACAATTGCACATTAAGAATCAGGTCTATGATTATCCTTACATTAACAAAACACAAAAACATCTGATCCAAGAATTGCCCTTGGATATTGTATTTTTAAGTAACGGCGAAGACAATGCTGACCACAACTGGGAACGGTTAAAGCAGGTAGTTCCACAACATAGTCAATTGCATCGTATCAACGGCATACAAGGGCGGGTACAGTCTCAACATGCCGCAGCCGCTGTGTGCCAGACTCCGTTTTATTTTTTTGTGCCAGCAAAGTTATTTGTTAACGATCAATTTGATTGGAACTGGCAACCTGATCGCTTGCAGGCCCCCAAACACTATATTTTTAACGCAAAGAATCCTGTCACCGGCTTAGAATACGGTCACCAAGCCATGGTTGCTTACAACAAGAAATTGGTGTTGGCAACAACTGGTACAGCTTTGGACTTTACATTAGAGCAAGCGCACGAGGTGGTCCCTATACTGTCAGGCACTGCATATTATGCCCAGACACCTGTGTCGGCCTGGCGTACAGCATTTAGAGAGGTGATTAAACTACGTGCCGGCTTACCGGATGTGGAAAGCGAATACAGACTTGATCGTTGGCTTAACTTCAACAACACCAACCAGCACATAGTCAACGAGGAGTGGAGTCGTCTTGGGGCCCAGGATGCTATGGAGTACTACGATGCGGTACAGGGCAACTTTGATCAGTTGTGCAAAAGCTATGAGTGGTCTTGGTTGGCCAGCTATGCTATGCTAAAACGAAATTTACTTTAATTAACATTGTTATTTGAGTCGCCAATACACACCGTTGTCTCCGCGATCAGGAAAAAGATCGTCTCGGGCGTCGTCTCTATCAATATCTAACGTTAAGCAGTGCCAGCCACCATCCCAAAAACTTCTACATCTAAAATCAAACGCATGTGCAGTGATGCCATGAGATTCAAGGAATTTAAATAGTTTAGGGTGTTCCTTCGTTGCAATTACATTATGTTGATCTATAACAAGCATGTTGACTTCAAACACAGTCTCTTTGAAATTACCAACCCAGTCACTGGCATGACGGTTAATGTGATCACTGAATGCAATGTTAGTGTCGACACTATCAACATTAAGTGACCAATTTTTTGGCATGGTAAAATTATTCACAGTTGGATCAACCAAATAAGTCTCCCATCCCGGGAAGCTTTGTGAATAATCAGTCTTGTAGTGGCTGCTAACAATAACTCCGGGGGCCACTGGACAAAAAACCCCATCTGAATGTCCGCCGGTGTTGTTGATATTAACTCGATATTCTTTTGCCCATTGAACTAGTAATTCGGATATAAATCCCCAAGTTGATTCGTGCGTTTCAGTATCAATGTAAAGGTCGCAGCCGATCCGAACCAACGATGGTGGATTCAAACAATTGATAGCTTGATTTTTGGGAGACTGTACATCCAGGCCCAGGACTAGATATTCGTCTATTACAGCTTGCCATGGATCTTGTACCAGATCGTTATGCAGGCTGTACAAAGTTTTACCCAGAACAAGATAGTGGTCTCGTGGAGTAATTGGCGGCTTGTTTAGATTGCCTTGTCTATTGATAAAATTATCAATAGACTCAAATTTTGGCCGACGTACTACAATACCGCGTGATTCTAAAAATTGTTGTAATTGTGTTAGATCTTTTTTGGTCCACTCAGTAATGAGTCTAAATGGATCGGCAATTTGATTTGGCAAATGGTCATAATATGATTCAGGATAACAATCGCCTAACCATACTTCCCGTAACGGAGTAAACCCAAAATTAGAGTTAATCATTGTGCATTCCAGTATGAAGAAGTTGATAGCCACTGATAGTAACGTTGGAACCCTTCCTCAACGTCAACTTGTGGATCAAACCCAAGATACCGTCTGGCTGTAGTAATGTCAAGGGATCCGCGACTCGGGAAGTCAGCATCACGATCATGTACTTCGATCCTACCTTTGCCCACAATCTTGACTATCATCTCTGCGGCTTGTAACAGGCTTACGGAATGGCTTTTGGTAATGTTGTAAGTACGATTCTTGGCAACAGATAATGTTGCTGCAGATACAATACCATCTGCAGCATCGTCAACATAGGTAAAGTCCAGCATCTCCCCGGATCCGTTTACCTTGAGTGTTCTGTCGCGCATTGCTGCCAGCATGAACTTGGCCACCACACGGTCTTCTACATCCAAAGGGCCGTACACTGCGCTGGGACGAATGATCACATACTCCATGCCGGTGCGACGTGCATAGTCTTTGACCAGCCACTCGCCGGCCAGCTTCATGATGCCGTACTGCCCCTGCGGATTACACGGAGCATCTTCGCGTACTTGATCTGTGAAGTCCCCATAAACCATGCTTGAACTAATGTACACAAACCGTTGAACACCGTGTGATTTAGCACTCTCGAGCAGGTTGATCAGGCCACGCATCATGACATCGGCGCCGGCAGCAGGGTCAGAATTGACTACTTTTTGCCGGGGAAACGATGCCATGTGCACCACAACTTCAGGCTGTTGTGTTCGGAAAACACGGGTAACACTGTTGGCATTTTCAATTGACCTGAGCCAGCAGGGATGATTGTTAATCTTTGCCTGGCGTTCAGCCATCAAGTATTCCAGTTCTGCCAGCGGGATAATGCCGTAGTTGGTCTTGTTATCAATAATAGACACTGTGTACGGTCCCTGCGCAACCAGGCGTTGCACAACATTGTGCCCGATCAAGCCGTACCCACCTGTGACTAGAATG